>JGI24004J15324_10000785_pt1 | contig 12739 bp, 11 predicted proteins | sample LinPmetageLP32_FD_15324 | JGI IMG/M metagenome (IMG submission 15324)
CAATTGCAGGTAAAGATATGCACTTGATGGTGTTTCACCCAGACTATGACGCTGAAGAAGCCGGTCTGGACTTTTTAGTCGAAGATGGTGTAGTAGACCCTAGCCTAAACTACTGCATGGTATTTGTACAAAGGCTATCTACCCTAGATGATGCAGCATTGAGTCTGGAGAAATCTAGGTATTATGAACACTTCCCTGCGGATGTGTATGAATCATTAGTAATAGAGAGACGGAGATTGAGAAATGAAGGGCAAAACTAAAATGGCCAAGAAAATGATGCGTGGCGGCGTGGCTACAAAGAAAATGGCCGGTGGTGGCATGGCTAAAATGGCATCAAAGAAAATGCGCGGTGGCGTAGCTAAAAAGATGATGCGTGGAGGTACAACAAAAAAGAAATGAGGAAAAAACTTGTTTATTATTTTGCAATGGTGTTACTTAATATTGGTAAGCCATTTACCTGTATTGGTAACTGGTTCTGGAAAAAACATAGAGATGTATTAGATTGGACTAAGTAATGCCACCTCGTAATCATAAAGATTGGACTAAAACACCCCAAGTTGAATATATTAATTCCTTAATCTACTCTGACGAAAGTTTGTTTGAGCAAGAACAGGAGAATATATTCTCTAGGGTGTGGGTTCCTATATGCCACATTTCAGAAATGTATAATGAAGGTAACTATAGAACTACACAGATTGCTGGACAAAACGTAATTGCAGTTAATACCAAAGATGGCGTTAAAGCATATCGTAATTACGGATTTAATTCGCCTTCTGGTACAGTAGCTGCACCAATCGTCACCTCAGAACCAAAGCTACATTGCGAAGTAAAGCATGGGGGCATGGTCTGGGTTACCCTAGACCCTAATCCTACCATGTCAGTAGAGGAGTGGACCTGCGGTGCTTTTGATTGTATTGCTGACGCGATTGATACGGAAGAAATGGAAGTTTTTCACTACCACAAAGCTGTAATAAACACTAACTACAAGCTGTGGCACGATACTAACTCAGAGTTTTACCATGACTTCATGCACTACTTTAATCGTGTGTCAGGGTTTAACGATGAGTATTTTGCTAGAAAGAATATTCCTTTTGATAACGGCCACGTTAATGTTAGCAGTTTTACTGTTAACTACGAGGAATACGATGGGTTTGAGGATAGGGGGGAGCTTAGTTTCCCTAACTTGCCACCCAACCAGTGGTACATGGTTGACCTATTCCCTGGCTATAACTTTAACTTACGTGGCAGTGCCTACCGTAGCGATAGCGTAACACCACTAGGGCCAAACAAAGTACTGATTGAGTTTCGTGGGTATGGCCTGCAGAAAGATACACCCGAAGAGCGCCAGACCCGTATTAAGCATCATAACTCTATATGGGGACCATTCGGTAGAAACCTACACGAAGACCTGATTGGTGTGACAGGTCAGGGTACAACTATGCGTACAGGTACAGAGCCACGTAACATTTTACACGGCAGGCATGAGAATGGAACCATACATGACGAAGTCGGTATGCGCCATTATTACGCTGAGTGGGGTAAATGGATGGGAGTAGAAGCCAGTAATCCTGCCCTAGCTGCCTAACATGATTGTCTTTGTGCTGTATGTGTACTTAGGCGCAAACATAATAGATAAAACACAAAAGTTTGAAGACATAGATAGGTGTTTATATTTTTCAGAACGCCTATCTAGTCAACAAGCCATACCGGTAGGAGATGGAAAGAAACTAAAACTTACTGCAATATGTAGACCTGAACCCAAGTAGGAACCCCTAAGATGATTGCAGAAACACTTGCAGGTATAGCCCTTGTAAAGAGTGCAGTAGATGGTATTAAATCTGCAATTGGCACTGCTAACGATATTGGAGATATAGCTGGGTACATAGACAATCTTTTTGAGGGTGAAAAGCAGGTACAGCAACAACGTGCTAAAAAATCAGGCACAGGAATAACAGACCAGTTTGGTATTAAATCTGTAGCACAGGAAATGATTGATGCTAAATTAGCACAAGAAAAAATGCAAGAAATTGCTATGATGGTGAATTTACGCTTCGGGCCTGATACATGGCGAAGCATTGTAGCTGAAAGAGCTAAAAGAATACAAGAAGCAAAAGAAGCCGCTGCGCAAGCTAGACGCGAGGCCCAACGTGCACAAGATGAAATGATGGAAAATGTAAAGACGACTGCTTTAGTTGGCGCGGTAATTGGCGCAGCCTTGGGGCTTTTATTTTTAGCGATTGCTATTTTACCTAAATAATTTAATAGAGGGCAAGGAATGACTAAACGCAATTATAGAGCTGAGTATGATAAATACCATGCAAAGCCTAAGCAAAAGAAACGGCGGGCATCTCGTAATGCAGCTAGAGCCATTATGGCTAAAAAGGGCAAAGTTACCAAGGGTGATGGAAAAGACGTACATCATACTACGGGCAATCCCATGAACAACAAAAAGTTAGCTGTTAAATCCCGTGGCGCAAACCGTTCCTTTGCGCGAACTAAGACAGGAAAAAAGGTGAATCCCCGTGCCTAAACAACTTACAGAACTACAAAATAACTTTTTAGATGCTCTATTTGGTGAAGCTAAGGGTAATTATGCTAAAGCCATGCGTTTAGCTGGGTACTCGACAAGTACTAATCCATATGCTATAATACAGTCATTACGTACCGAAATTATAGAACGTGCTGAATTAGAGATGGCAGCTAACGCGCCTAAAGCCGTTTTATCAATGATTGGAGTTATTGATGACCCATCAGCAGTAGGTAATAGAGAAAGACTAGCCGCATCTCAACAGGTGTTGGATAGAGTTGGCCTTTCTAAAGTAGAAAAATTAAACGTTTCTTCAGATAAACCAATTGGGGTATTTATTTTACCAGCAAAAGATGATGACACTAGCCCAGAAATTGAACCCAACTGAACGTTACGAGAGAACTAACGGACCTAGAGTACCTTGGGGGTATCAAAGGTCAAAGCATGACCCACAGCTCCTAGAGCCCATTAATGAGCAATTAGAGGCGCTGGAGCAGGGTCTAGACTACTTGAAGGCATCCTCCTACCCAGAAGTAGCAAGATGGCTTACAGAGTACACAGGGCGCTCTATAACCCCTATGGGTCTGTGGAAACGTGTAAAGACAGATAAATCAGACAGACGGAAGTATGCTGAACAAAAACGCCGTACCGCCAAGGCCCAAAACGAAGGCAACGTCAACACCTCAAACTAAAGAGGAAAAAGACCAAGCCCGCCTAGCGAAACAAAAACGGTCTGCGCGTATGCAACTTAATATGGCGCAGAAAAAGATACAGAAGCTTGAGCGTCTTGAAAACCCAGAACCCGAAATTCAAATTATGGGAACTTCGGGATTTGAGCACGCAAATGAAGAACCCGAAGATAAAATCTTGTTTGAGCCAAATCCCGGCCCTCAAACAGATTTTCTTGCCGCACCTGAGCGCGAAGTCCTATATGGCGGCGCAGCCGGAGGCGGCAAGTCTTATGCTTTGATTATTGACCCGTTGCGCTATTGCAACAACAAAAATTTTAACGCACTAATTCTACGTAGAACAAATGATGAATTACGTGAGTTGATACACAAAAGTCAAGAAATGTATCCGAATGCTTATCCGGGTGCGAAATGGATGGAAAAGAAAAGTCAATGGGTTTTTCCTTCCGGTGCTAGAATATGGATGACCTACCTAGAACAGGATAAAGACGTCCTACGTTATCAAGGTCAGGCATTTACGTATATTGGCATAGATGAGCTAACACAGTACGCTACACCTTATGCTTGGGATTATTTACGCTCGCGTCTTAGAACAGCAGACCCTTCGCTACCAGTCTTCATGCGAGCGACAACGAACCCTGGCGGACCTGGACATGCTTGGGTTAAGAAGATGTTCATCGACCCGTCCACCCCTGGAAGACCCTTTTGGGCGACGGATATCACCACCGGTGAAACCCTTATCTACCCAAGTCAGCATTCTAAAGCGGGTCAACCTCTTTTTAACAGGCGTTTTGTGCCAGCTAGGTTGTTGGATAACCCATACCTGTACGAGGCCGGCGACTATGAAGCAATGCTGCTTTCGTTGCCCGAAGTACAGCGTAAGCAATTATTAGAAGGGTCTTGGGACATTGCTGAAGGCGCGGCGTTTTCGGAATTTGATAGGCGGGTACACGTTATTGACCCATTTGAAATACCGCACTCATGGAGAAAGTTCAGGGCTTGCGATTATGGCTACGCTTCTGCTTCTGGTGTTCTTTGGTTTACTGTAGACCCTACTAACGAAACACTAATTGTTTACAGGGAGCTGTATGTAAGCAAAGTACCCGCTAAAGAGCTAGCCCATATGGTACTAGACGTTGAAGCAGGAGAATCCATACACTACGGTGTACTCGATTCATCACTTTGGCATAAGCGCGGAGATACAGGACCATCCCTTGCGGAACAAATGATTGTTGAAGGGTGTAGGTGGCGCCCATCCGACAGAAGCAGGGGCAGCCGTGTTGCAGGAAAGAACGAACTGCATAGACGCCTGCAGGTTGACGAGGAAAGTGGCAGAGCCGGCATTGAGATAATGAGTAACTGTACTAACTTAATTGCCCAATTGCCAACACTTCCCATGGATAAAACTAACCCAGAAGATGTTAACACTAAAGTAGAAGACCACTTATATGATGCGTTACGATATGGAATTATGACGCGCCCCAAATCACGTTCTGTCTTTGATTTTTCTGGTGGACCACCAAATCAACGATGGCAGCCCGCTGATGCAACCTTTGGATATTAATTATGGCTGATGAAGAACACATTGAAGCACTAGTATTTGAACCAGTTTCTGGTTCTGAAGCACTTGCAGGTTATATTTCAGATAAATTTGAAAGTGTAGAATCTAGTCGCCAAGAAGAAGAAGAGCGTTGGTTAAATGCCTATCGCCAATATCGCGGCCTATACGGCACAGAAACACAATTCACGTCCACTGAAAAATCCAAAGTATTTATTAAGATTACTAAAACTAAAGTTTTAGCAGCATACGGTCAAATTATTGACGTTCTATTTGCAGGGCAAAGGTTTCCTTTAGGGGTTGACTCTACCATAGTTCCCGAAGGTGTTGAGGAAGCGGTACATTTTGACCCTAAAGATGATACGAATGCTATGGATGAATTGCAAAGCAAGTATGGCTTTCCGGGAGATGGGGCCGACTTGCCGCCTGGCGCCACAAGCCAGATGCTTGATGATATTCAATTAGGAGTGTTTTCGGAAGAGCTTGGAGAATTGGGCGATAAGCTACGCGCAGGGCCAGGTAAGACTGCAACATCTCAGACATATAATCCTGCAGAAACTGCAGCCAAGCGCATGGAAAAGAAGATGCTTGACCAGCTAGAAGAGTCAAGTGCTTCTAAGCATCTGCGCCACACCGCATTTGAAATGGCCTTATTTGGAACAGGTGTTCTGAAGGGGCCATTTGCATATGACAAAGAATACCCTAATTGGGATGAGGAAGGTAACTACTCACCAATTATTAAAACAGTGCCTAAAGTAGAAAATGTTTCCTTGTGGAATTTGTATCCTGATTCTGATGCAAAGAACATGGATGAGTGCGAATTTGTCATTCAGCGTCATCGGCTCAGTTTTTCTGAATTACGTAACCTAAAAAAGCGTCCATACTTCCGTCATGATGCTATTGATTCTGCAGCTAGCATGGGAACTAATTACGTACGTAAATGGTGGGAATCAGACCTTGAGGACTACCGTAATACCTACAATGTAGACCGATTTGAGATATTTGAGTATTGGGGAAATATTGACAAAGACCAAGCTGAAGAAGCCGGCCTTGAAATACCTAGCGAACTTGACGACTTAGATACGTTGCAAGTAAATTGCTGGGTTTGTCATAATCAAGTCCTACGTCTTGTTATTAATCCCTTCACCCCAAAGCGCATCCCCTACTTTGCCGCACCATACGAGTTAAATCCGTATTCATTCTTTGGTGTTGGCCTAGCTGAAAACATGACTGACACACAGGCATTGATGAATGGCTTTATGCGTATGGCTGTCGATAATGCCGTTCTGTCAGGCAATCTAATTTTTGAGATTGATGAAACTAACCTTGTTCCGGGTCAAGACCTAGAATTGTATCCGGGCAAAGTATTCCGTCGTCAAGGTGGGGCCCCGGGTCAATCTTTGTTTGGGACTAAGTATCCTAATGTATCCAGTGAAAATATGATGATGTTTGATAAGGCTAGACAGCTTGCTGACGATGCCACAGGCATTCCTTCATACTCACACGGACAAACAGGCGTACAAGGAACTGGCAGAACTGCGGCAGGTATTTCCATGCTTATGGGTGCAGCCCAAATTAGCATTAAGGGTGTGGTAAAAAACATTGATGACTATTTGCTACAGCCACTTGGTGAAGCATTCTATGCATTTAACATGCAGTTTGATTTTGACCCAGCCGTCCGTGGCGACTTAGAAATTAAAGCACGCGGCACAGAAAGCCTTATGAAGAATGAGGTTCGTAGCCAGCGTCTGCTCCAACTTCTTCAAATTGCCGGCAATCCTAACCTAGCATCATTTGTTAAATTCCCTGTTGTATTGCGCGAGCTGGCACAGGCCATGGATTTGGATGCAGAAAAGCTAATCAATGATGAACGCGAAGCATTCCGTCAAGCGGAAATTATTAGAGCCGCTGGCGGTATGGCTGGCCCAGAAGAACAAGCTCAAGGCGTGAACCCAATGGATATGTCTGGGGGAGGCGGCGGTAACATCGGCATCGGTGGAGGTGCAGTTCCTGGCGAACAGGGCTTTAGTGCCGCCCCAGAACAAGCACCCCCTCCACAAGGTGGCCAAGATATGGGTGCGCAGTTAGCTAGCATTATGGGCGGACTTAAATGACCCCAGAAATAGCTAAAAAACTTTTACCCCTCGTTAATGTTAAGCGTAATCTTGATGCATTAGAAATGTATATGGAGTCTCGTATCACTGATATGCACCGTAATATGGAACAAGGTGATGACATGAAAGCCGTGTACCAAGCACAGGGTGCTATACAAGAACTACGCAGATTACGCACATTGCGTGATGAAGTTATATCTAAGGCGGTAGCATAATGGCTAAAACGATAAGGGAAGTCAAAGACACCGTTGAAGAGGGATTGACTATAACTGTACCTGAAAGTTTTTACGAAAAGCCTTTCGTTAGACGGATGCTTGACCCAGCAAGTTCAACTATAGAGGTAGATGGGGAAGAAGCTTCTGTCCGAACGATGACTATGGATGGTAAACTTTTTCCAACCATAGTTCCCATAGAACAGGCTGATGGTTCATCTACTTTAATACAATTAGAACCAAAAGTTGCATATGACTTAGCAATGGATACGGGTAATTTTATACAGTTTGATAGCGATGCAGAAGCCGACCAACAATCTCAGATACTTAGTAACGAAGCTTACAATCTTCGCCAAGCTTACAAAAATAATCAAAATTTTTTATCGCAGGGTGGTAAAGGTCTTGGGGACTTAGAATTTCGTGCGGATATGGAGCCTTATGCGGGAGATGATATACTAAATAGGTTGGGATTAGAGCTATTCCGCAGAGGAGAAATTGAATTAAAGGGCATTACACAGGACCAAGGTGAACGACCTGGAGGAGGTATCCTGGGAGGATACGCAGGAAAAGACTTCTCTCGCCTAGATGATGTTTTGAAAAGAGATGTACGAGACCAGAATCCTCTGACTAAAGAAAAGATTATGTCAAGCCCTAGTCTTGCCACATACATTGCAGGAGTATCAAAAGAATCTGATACGACATTTGATAGACCTCGCGGAGAGTCAGAATTAAGTGCTATGCATGAACTAAGGCACGGCGCTCTACGGTATTTGTTTAATAACACAGATTTACAAAAACAAAAATATTTTGATAATTTTGACATAGATGTTGAAGAAGACATCATGGATATAACTGATAATAAAACAATTAAAGACCTTAATATACCTACAACAATAGATAAAGTTTCTAAATTAAATCCTAAATATATAGGTAGAGAAGACAGATTTGATACGATTAACCAGTATGCAGCAAAAGCACTTGAAGATTTTAATGTACCGAAGCGCACTAAACAGAAAGAGCCAGGAATACTAAAAAAATTATTTGGTATGGAACAAGGGGGAATAATGATGGCACAACAAGGCAAAATGCCGCTACCGATGGAGGAAGCGCAATCTGCACCCCAAGGTGGTGGACCAAAAGCAGCTAATGCTGCAGCAAAACCAGAAAGTCTAGGGGCTCCTACAGGGGGCTCTGCCCCCGCTGGTTCATCAGACCCGCGAGATGCGGCTATTAAAGAAGTGGCTCAAAAAATGCAAAAACGTTCTACCCCTCCTCCAGCACCAGCCCCTCAAATGGTCCCGCCTCCCGCAGGCTTAGGCACCCCCATGGAAGAAATTCCTATGATGGCAAAGGGTGGTATGGCCGATGATGGCGGAATGTCCGTAATGATTGGCTTAGGTTCTCCTTCTGCTGATTACGAAGAAGCCGCTGAGGGTAATCCCCCACCAGGCGCCACTAAAGAAGAAGTAGCTGACGACCAACTTGTTTTGCTTAGTGAGGGGGAACTTGTGGTTCCTGCCAACGTTGTCCGCTTTCATGGACTTGGCGCATACGAGGGTATGCGACGAGAAGCCCTTATGGGTTTACAGGACATGGAAACTAATGGACAGATTGAATACGTTAGCGGTGGCGCTGACAAAGCCGACAAAGTTGATGATGACGGTGGTATTATTAAAGCTAACCAAGGTACGTATTTAGGAACACGTGGTACGTATGTAGCGCCACAAGCTGCTTCTGCCAAGTATGTAACAGTACCTAATAAATCATTAGGCATGTCAACACAAAATCAAACACAACCCCTAGCACGAACTGGTTTCTTTCCCGGACCGTATCCCGGTATTCCGGGAATAGGCGGGCCTTATACACCCACTACTACGGCAAGTAGTTTGTATGCTCCTAACGTCGGGGCTTATAAAAATCCTAATGACGGTGGAAATGACCCGGAAGATGGCACTCCAGATGAACCAGGCGATTCACAGGCTCCTATTATTCCAAAACAAAGAGAGGAAGGCGACGGAGGGGATAGCCCACCATCTGGAGCTAGTACAGTATTTGGAGGAGAATCCGTAAATGGCCTCCTTCAGGGTGGCAAAAACTATGGAATAGAATACACATCAAGTTCAACAACTCCGGGAATGGGCACATTAAACGTGCTTTCGAATCTTATGAATTTAGACCAAGTGACAATAACAGACCCTATTACAGGGCGAAAAGCCACTATGTCCACAGCAAAATATAATGAAATGAAGGAAGACAGAACTAATTCAGCTAATGTTGATTACATTGATAGCTTAATGGACCTTCAAGCAGGCATTGATTACAATAGGGCTAGAGCTACTGATATTGCACCACTTCAAACAGGTCTCGCAGTAGCTGCAGAAAACTTTGGATTTGGTAAGGCTCCTGGAACCAGCACATTTGACCAAAATGCATATGCTAAAAGTCTAGCCGAAGACTTTGGTATTGAGTACGTTGGGCAATCCATGCCTGAAGTAATGATGCAAGGCAATATGACTGCTACTAAGACTTCACTTGGTCAGCCATTGTCCCCTGTACAAAACAGACAATTTGACGTTATGGGTAATCCTATTACTGATGGACGATATGCTGGGCAAGTTAGCACACAGCAAGGACTAGCTGCTCCTGAAGTAGCATACGGAGCTGGACAATTTAGTGGAACTCCTGCACAACCAGTTGCTGTAAATTCTTTTGCCGGTCCCTACACACAGCCCACACTTAGTCCTACAACAGAAGCAGGTAGGTTGGCGCAATTTGCAGCCCCGACTATGGATACAAGTGCTGTAGCTATGTCTATGCCAAATCAAATGGGAATTGGAGCCCCTACAACAGAAGCAGGTAGGTTGGCATCATTTACAGCTCCTACTGGAAATACTGTTGCGTACACGCCCAACGAGGCGGCTAGATTAACATCGTTTGCAGCCCCGACTAGGGACACAAGTGCTGTAGCTATGTCTATGCCAAATCAAATGGGAATCGGAGACCCTGCAACAGAAGCGGGTAGGTTGGCTCAATTTGCAGCTCCGACTACGGATACAAGTGCTGTAGCTAGACAAACTGACGACATTTTCTCAACACCAGCAATGTCAAGCCCACGCGCAAGTGAAAGAAGGGGCGAAAGAGCCGCTTATCAAGATAACTTTTCTAATGACATTTTCTCAACACCAGCAATGTCTAGTGTCAATGACCCAGGAACACGCGCAAGTGAAAGAAGGGGTGAAAGAGCCTCTTATCAAGCTAGCCTGTTTGACGATGATTTTGAAGCTCCTGATAATCAGGGCGCCAATATGGACGATGATGCCCCATCAGCAAGTCGTGATATGAGCACAAATGAAGGACGTAAAGCTGCTGCTGATGAAGAAGCCCAAGCACAAACAGGTAATCCCAACAGCTCCGCTGTAACAGATAGCAGTGGTAATGCAGTTAGAAGTACTGATGGTAGCGTTGTAACTGACGACCCACCAGGAAATAATAATTCTGGCGGCGATGATGGCTGTTTTGCTAAAGGAACATTAATCAGTATGGCAGATGGTACTACTAAACCAGTTGAGGATGTGGATATTAGTGATGAAGTAAAACTTGGCGGATTTGTATTTGCTACAGGTAAGTTCCTAATTAATAATCTTTATGAATATAAGGGTATCCAAGTGTCTGGTAGCCACATGGTTTTTGAGGATGGTAAGTGGCTTCGTGTTGAAGACAGCGAACTGTCCAAATTAATAACTAAAGATGACACAATTGTATATGTATTTGGCTCAGAAAACAGACGTATTGTAATTGATGATGTAGTATTTACTGACTACTTTGAAGTAAATGAACAAGAGAAACTAAAACAAGTTGGTGATTTTTACTTTACAAATTGGAAAAAAGATGCTAAAATTACTTCTAAATCTAACTTAGAAGTGAGAAACAAAGCTAATGCTAACGCCACGACCTTGGCAGCTTGACTTAGATTACCCTATATTAATAAATTGGTGGAAGCAATGGGAATTTGGCGTTGTACCTAAAGAATGTTTACCACCCGAAGGTATTATTGTAGAGCATAACAATACTCCTATTTGTGCTACTGGCCTATATGTAGGCGAAGGTACAAAATTTGGTTTTATGGAATGGGTAGTTGTTGACAAGCTAGCACAACCAAAAGTTACACATAAAGCTATAACTCTCTGTATTAACAGTATTATTGATTTAGCTAAACAAAAACAACTTAAACTTTTGTACACGGTAACTGGGGCTGAAGGCTTGCATAAACGGTACACAAAATACCATGGCATGCATTTGCTTGAAAATAACACTAAGACGTTTCTTTGTAATTTAACAGATGACCCCATAGATTTAGAAGCTTTTTCTGAATATTAGATTGTGTAACAGCACCACATTAACTTGCTGTAGACTGGCTACCCATCACCCCATTCGGCTACTGGTGGCCCCGACAAGGAGAAGACTATGGCTAATATGGCTGTAAAAAAACAGGCTACAGCAGTAGCTGCCCCTACACGATACACTAGGGATAACTCAGAAGAGATTTCAGAATTAGAAGCATTACAAAAAGAACGTAACGCTGTCATTGAAGAACAACAGGATGCTGAAGAAACTGAAGCTATGCAGCCTGAAGAAAAAACATTTAAAAAACGATATGGTGACTTGCGCCGCCACGCCCAACAAAAAGAACAAGATATGCGCAACCAGATACGCCAGCTTGAAGAACAGCTATCGTCAGCCACAAAGGAAGGCATAAAGCTTCCTAAATCAGATGAAGAAATTTCTGAGTGGTCAAAGCAATATCCTGATGTTGCTAAAATTGTAGAAACAATTGCTACTAAAAAAGCACAGGAACTAGATTCCTCAATTGAAAAACGTTTACAGAATATAGCTGAACGTGAGATTGAATCTAACCGCCAACGAGCTGAGGTAGAGTTACTTCAACTGCATCCTGATTTCGATGAAATCAGAAATAGCGAAGATTTTCATTCGTGGGTACAAGAGCAGCCTGCATGGGTACAACAAGCTCTGTATGAAAATGAAAATGATGCTAAATCAGCAGCGCGTGCTATCGACCTGTACAAAATTGACAGCGACATAGTAACCAAGAAAGCTAAAAAACCAAATAATAAAGATGCAGCAAAATCTGTATCTAGCAAAAATTCAATAACAAAACCGCAGGCAGACGAAACATCTTCATCAATAAAAGAATCTGAAGTAGAAAAAATGACTGCCTACGAATACGAAAAGCATGCAGACACAATTTCTGAAGCCATTCGTAGTGGAAACTTTATTTATGATTTATCTGGTGCAGCTAGATAAACAATAAATTGGCAAGAACGGGTGTTCTTGTCATATGTAGAATAGGTAGGGTAGCTCCTTACCAACGCTACAAAATAGCAAACTACAAACATCTTAAAGATTACCTGAGTAACATGGCCTACTGAGTACACTGGTTGCAACCTTTGTACATTGTACACCCTACGTTATACAGCCTCTGCAAAGAATTGTACTGTTTGCATCTGTAAAATCCAAAACATAGGAGATGGATTATGGCTTTTCCAAGAGCGCCGGGCTATAACAACTTACCGAATGGTAATTTTAGTCCTGTAATTTACTCCAAACAGGTGCAGCTTGCA
>JGI24004J15324_10000786_pt1 | contig 12729 bp, 18 predicted proteins | sample LinPmetageLP32_FD_15324 | JGI IMG/M metagenome (IMG submission 15324)
GCACCAAGTGGTGACTTCTACGATGCATACAAACTTGTTAAAAGTTGGAGAGATGCATTACAGAAAGCATTCTGGGTGAACAAGGGCAATCCAAACAGAGCGAAACTTGTTGCCGCTTTGGACAAGATGATCAAAGACCCAGCGTCAGTTGCCGCTATCGAGAAGAAAGTGGGACAGTACGAATGGAGAACAGGTGCAGAGGGTGATGCCGCAGTTAGAACACTGAAGTCATTCATTACACCAGGTGCGTTGAAAACACTCACTGACTTTGGAAAGAATCAGTTGGGTTACAATGCAGTCTACAAAGAAGAGCTGACCAAATAATGTACATACTGTTTACAGGGGCACCAGGATCGAAATGGAGTAGTGTTGTTAAAAATATCTACTGGAGTGATGACGTTGATCACACCGATTACTCAGAGGCTAGAACATATCGCCACGATGCTGATACCCCTGGACGCAGTCACTTAATGCACATTGGAGCCTACTGGGATCCGGGCATGGAGTTTGACGTGGACGAATGGGACAAACCATTCTCCGGCACAGGCAAGAGGATAGTGAAAGCCCACACGTTCGCACACCAGTTAGACAAGCTCAAGGCCAAAGGCCATCCCATAGTGATGGTGTACAGGAACGACTACGAGTGTCTGGAGTGGTGGAAACTGTGTGGAGAGTTCAACATCACGTACCCTAACTACCAGCACTTCGAGAACCTAGACAAGATGTGGGAACACATACAGGCAGAGAACAAGGACACAATGCAGTTCATAAAGGACAACAAGGACAGAATCACACAGCCAAAGGACAACGTGGACCTTTGCAGGCTGTTAGAAATAAGTTTCCCCAACAACAAAGGACGTATACATAATTACGCACAGAAGGGAATACAGGTATATGTCTACAAGTAATTGGGAAGAAGCAAAAGCAAGAAGCAACTATCACTTCAACAAGTGGCACAAGGACACAGACTGTGTCGAACACCTGGGCAAGTTCACAGGCGGGTGGCAGACAGAACTACAAGCAGTCATGGAACATGGTAAGCCTCTCAACTGGGGCAACCGTAGAGAAGGCACAGGCAGAGAGAATGTTAACGTCAATGTAGAAGCAGAAGAAAATGATTTAAAGACAGCAGGTGCAGATCCCAAGATGACCATATACAGAGGACTGGCGGACTTCACCAAGTGCCCAACACTACAAAGGATGACAGACTTCTTTGCTATGGAATCTACAAAATCTAAACTGCACATACAGTTCACGGGAGAGGTACTGAACATGCACATAGACAAACTGTATGACCTAGACGCAGACCCAAACAATGTTGTTCGTATCATGGTGATGTTGCAGGATTGGGAACCAGGACAATTCATAATGTATGGTAACGAACAGTTCGACAGATGGCGGACAGGTGACATACACAAGTTTGACTGGCAGAACCTACCACACTCAACAGCCAACTCCAGCAACAAGCCAAGGCCCATGTTGGTAATCACAGGTGTGATGTCAGACAAGACCAGAGACATACTATCAACGCCAATAAAGAAAAAGATATAGACTTCATCAAACTTTTAATGTATTATTAAGGTATGAACAAAAAGATATTCGCACAACTGCTAGGATATAGCCAGAACGATCTCGACAAGATAACACAACCTTACATACTGGAAACATTTGGTGTCGAGGTGAATCGTTGCGACACACTGGAACAGTATGCGGAAGCGATAGATGTTGCCTGTCTACACAAATATTTCTCCAAGTACTGGGAAAATGACATAAAGAAATGGAAGTACTCGGGACTGGCATTGGTAGACGAAGTCAACAGCCTGAAGCCACGTGCTGTGCTTGATGTTGGATGTGGATACAATGAATTCAAAGGCAAGATAGATAACCTGATAGGGATTGATCCCTACAACGGCAAAGCAGACCACGAAGTTGGCACACTGGAATACAGGACTGATCAGAAGTTTGATGTCATGCTGTGTCTTGGGTCAGTAAACTTCGGTAGCAGGGACAAGATACTTGCGGAGGTAGGCAGATGTGTGGACCTACTAGAGGATGGTGGTACAATGTTCTTCAGGGTCAACCCGGGTGTACAACACAACAAGCCTGAGGCCAAGTGGATAGAGTTCTTCGCATGGAACGTACCTTTCATTATAGAACTGGCAGAGATGTTCAACCTAAAAATACTGGATATACGTGATGATAGCAACCAACGTAAGTATTTCATCTATAGAAAAGTTTAATGGATTCGAGTGCAAAAAAATACTATGCGGGTGACTGGAAACCAGACTATTCAAAATTTAAAAAGACCGGATGGAAGCTACTAAACAAATTAACACAAGATGATGTGGTTCTAGACATAGGTTGCGGTTATAACCTGTATAAGGAAAAGCTCGGCGACAGATTGTGGGGGATAGACGTTGTGAATAAAAAAGCGGACCAAGTTATCTCATGGGAAGACTATAAGCCACACATGGACTTCACTGTATATTTCATCCTTGGAGCATTCAACTGGGGCTCGGAAGAACAAATCGAAGCACAGGTCTCAAAATTGTCGCAGGACGCCAAACAAGGCACAAGAGTATATTGGAGGCAGAGTACCGGAGAGGGAAGGTACGTTCCAATGGGTAAAAATGTTTACCCATGGACACTGGAAAAGAATATCGAGTGGTGTGACAAGTACGGATTCAAAATGCTGGAGTCCGCAAACGATGGTGAGGGGAGGATATACAGTCAATGGATAAAAATATAAAACCTTTTCTACTTTTGAATGGTTGTAGCTTCACAGACAACTGGAAGCCCTCCAAGGACTTCACAGATTTTTTAGGGTGTGAACACAGCTACACAGTGAACATTGGAAAACCTGCAACTGGCTTCCAGAGAACTTTGAGATCAACCATAGAGTGGATAGCCCAAAGAGGAGATCCGGAATTTATGATCATTCCCATAACCTTTGCACACAGATGGGAACTGGCCATATCGGAAAAGGATGATAAATTAGATGGCACATGGCAACCCTTACAGATGGCCGAGATGATGCCAAAGGATCTAAACTCATTGTGGCAAAAAATAGATCCTGAAGTTGATCATGACAAACTTAGAAAATTGCTTGAGCTGTACTACGGGATCATACCAAACATAAGAACCTATTGGGACAAAACCTTTGCTGAAATAATTGCCTTGTGTGCATTCTTAGAACAAAGGAATATAAAATATCTAATGTTTGATATGTGCAACGACTTCAAAACAGATCTCATAGACAACTTCGAAGGCTTTGCCAAGGTTCAATTAATAAAAGCCAACAACAGGATCATTGATATTTTCAATTTTTGTGGTAACAAATACATGTGGCAATCAATGACAAACAAGAGTGACGAAAACAAAGTGTCAGGACTTGGTTCTGAGGACTTCAATATACATCACGCACCCCCTGAATATCTTGTCTTAGAAGCACATTTAAAAGGGTATATTACTAGAAATAAATTGTTACAGTAGACTTATGCTAGAATTGTGCTACAATAAGAAGTAAATACCTACAATGCAAAAACATACTAAAAGTTTATTAGAAGAATTGAGCTCGATGCCCCTTAAAAGGGACAAAGAAGAAGTGGTAGAAAGTAGAGCATCTCACATATTGGAAAGTGCGATCAGGCTAATGAGCTTCATCAGAGAGAACTTTGACCAAGACACTGCATTCAAACTTGAAAAGAAATTTAACTCAGCACTGAAAAACATGGACGCATCCAAGTTCAGCAAAGGTGTTGCACGTATCAAAGAGAACAGAGACGTAAAAGAAAACCTGCTTAAAATCAAAGACGGTGACTACAAAGAGGACTAATCATGTTGATAGAAGATGTCCTAACAGAGTTTAAGAGGACACACCTTGAACACATCGAGGACATAGTAATCACAGACGGCTATGAGGGTGGCAAGGCTGTTGTTGAATACTTCAGAGGACTACTGCTAACACTCAAAGGCACAAGTTCAGAAGCTATGAGTGTGTCTGTAAAATGGGATGGTGCACCTGCTGTGGTGTGTGGAACCAATCCAGACAACGGTAGATTCTTTGTAGGAACAAAATCTGTGTTCGCCAAGAACGCAAAAGTGAACTACACTAAAAAAGATATAGCAAACAATCACGGAACTGACGAGCTAGGGCAGAAGTTGTTGAAGTGCCTAGTGCATCTAAAGAAGCTGAACATACAAGGAGTAGTGCAAGGTGACTTGTTGTACACGGACGAAGAAATTACTAGAAAGAACATTGATGGCAAGCCTAACCTAACATTCACACCAAACACAATAACGTATGCAGTACCAGAAGCAAGTGAATTAGGGAAACAGATAGATAGGGCCAAGGTGGGAATCATATTCCACACAACTTACAATGGTGATACACTTGCAGACATGTCAGCATCAGGTGGAGCAGACGTGAGTTCGTTTGCCAAAAACAATGATGTGTTCTTTGACAATGCCACATACAAAGATGTGTCAGGCAGTGCCAAGTTCACAGACGACGAAACAAAACAATTCTACAACGGTATAGAGAAGTTAGAAACATTATTAAATGGTGTGCCACAGAACCTATCAAGTGTGCTAGGACAGAACACAGACTTTGTGCCAATGTTCCAGATGTATATCAACGCAATGGTCAAGCAAGGACAGTTGCCAACAGACATTGCCAAGTTCTTACTAGGATTCAAGAAGTTCTATGCAGACAGAATGCAACAACAGATGTCCGGCCTGAAAGCACAGAAGGCCTTACAGTTAAGACAGGACAAGATGAAACAGATGCCACAGTTCCTTTCAGGTGCCCGGGCACCACTACAGGCCATGCTTACATTCTACAAAGCAGTACAGACAATGAAAACATTTGTCTTAAAGAAAATGAATCAAGCACAGGCCATTGGATCATTCCAACAGACCGACGGTGGTCTTGAAGTCACAGAACCAGAAGGATTTGTTGCTGTAGACAGGACAGGTAATGCTGTTAAGTTGGTCGATAGGTTAGGATTCTCGAGAAGAAACTTGACTGCAATCAATAAATTTAAAAATTAGATATTAATTCCAGAGTCCTGTAGCAATTTACTGTATTCAGGAAACACATCTGTAAACTTTTCGTTACGCATATTATCGGTGCCCTTGGTCATGTACACAAAGTCTTTGAGATGTTTCTCTCTATCAGGCATTTCCGAAGAAAGGAAGTTTACAACATTTTGCAGATCTTCTCGGTGACTGTGTTTTGCAATGATGGCATCTCTAACTTGTCGAGGCAGGATCCTTGCATCGTAATATTGCGGCACCTGGATCAAGTGGATATCTACATCCACTCCAACGGAACTGAAATAATCGCAAAGCTCGTCTAGATAATACACATTAAATGGATTGCAAGTGGCCGCAACCTTAAGTGAGATGTTGTCCCGAGTGTCTCGCAGATGAACAAATTTATTGATATTGTCTTTTATCTTTTCCCATTTCCCAGGATGTCTGATATACTCGAAGTGTGCACCTGTCCCGTCAATGCTCATGCCTATAGAAACTGACTTGAAACTTTTAAGTATTTCAATGTATTTCTCAGACCATACAGAGGTGTTGGTGCTCACGTAGAGATCCTGATTTTTACTGTGTCCGTTATAGTAATTTGAATCTAGCATGTCAAACAATGGTTTGTTTACAAAAGGTTCCCCTCCATACAAAGCATAGTGTTCTATGTGTTGTGACCAGTCATTCATGACTCCCCAGAATTCACTGTCTTTCTTAAAGCTATCCTTGTAGGATTTGTAACGTTGTAGATATTGATCATAGGTCGTTTCTTTGTTTGTACGTAGTTCATAATCAATTTCGTAAAGCTGATTACTATCTTCTGCACTACAAAATCTACAGCCAAAGTTACACACATTGCCTGGCTTCATGTTCACTATACTTGGTTGTTCGGGCAGAGTATCAAATACTTCTGGATACTTCTCATTCATCACTTGCCTAATACTTTTGACCCCGCTGTCTTCGGCGTCCCAACATAGTTGACAGTTTTCGTGCCTTTGCCCCTTGTCAAGGCTCTCGTTAATCTCTCTTCTTGTAACATTGTTTTTCCATATATCCTTAAGGTTAGTTTGGTCCACCCTGTACGGAGTTCCTCTCTCGTCTTTGAATATGTGGGTGCTAAGGTTACATAACTTGACATGTCCGGCGTTCTCTATGCCAATTCCACGTTGAGCCAACGCACATGTTATTTTTTTATTATCCATAACTGTAGTTATTGGTTTAAATACACACATAATGAAATCTAAACCGTTCCCGATAAAAGAAGGATTACCATGCCAACTTAAATGGAATCATTCTACCGTATTCCTGACCATGGCCTCCACAGCCAGCTGTCACAGGGTATGGCACGATCCTTACGAGTTTAAAAATGGTAAGATAGAATTTCACAACATCAAAAACAAGCTAGAAGCAAGAGAAAAAATGCTTTCCGGACAATGGCCAGGCAGAGGGTGTGAACACTGTAAACTCACAGAGCAGGCGGGTGGTCACTCGGATAGGATGAGTCACCTAGACATGCCCGGTGTCACGGCACCTAAGGAACTAGACAATGATCCCAAGGCTGTGAACGTAACACCAACACAATTAGAAATATATTTTAGTAACACGTGTAATTTGAAATGTATGTATTGTAATGGAAAATTTAGTTCAACAATCGATAATGAAAATCGTGTACACGGACGTTTCGTATACGGTGATCCCTATGATGTTGGAAATCATGTCTACATACCAGAACAGCTGGAACTTAATCAGAACATAGAAAGAGACACCAATAGTCTTTTCGAATGGTTGGAATCGAACATACAGAATCTCAACAAGATAATGATATTGGGAGGAGAACCATTCCTGCAGAAGGAGACAGAAAGATTAGTAACGTTACTAGAGCAGACATACAATCCAAATCTAACTCTTGTTGTGTTTTCAAATCTCACAGTTGACCCATTAAGAGTGCAAAAATGGTTAGCAAGGATGTGGAATTTAGTAGAAACAAATAGAATCAGTCATATGCAGGTGGCAGGCAGTCTAGACTGCTGGGGTCCACAGGCCGAATACGTAAGGAATGGACTCGACTTAAAAAAGTTCACAGAGAATTTTGAATTCATATTAAACAAAACTAAAATTACGCCAAGCATCAACAGTGCCTTAACAGCATTGACCATACCAACCCTGCCGGATCTGATAGAAAGAGTAAACACTTGGTCCAAGACAAGAGAGGTTTACTGGAGTGGTATGAAGGCCGGAGACGAACACAGGTTGTTCCTACACCCTACAATATTTGGCGACAAGATTATACCACTTGGACTGCAAAAGGCTATTGACCTTTTTGAAACAAATGGAGATAAGATTAAAACATTACAGTTAGAGAATCTAAAAGGAATTACTACGGAATGCCGTAACACTGAACCAGACAAAATGCAACAAAAACTATTACGGGTATATCTCAAAGAACTTGACCGTAGAAGAGGCACAGATTATACAAAATTATTTCCACAGTTTGAAGAACTGTTCTTGCAATAAATACCTTTATGTTAGCACCATTTTTAAAATACATTGCAGAAGGAAAAGTCATAAGACGACATAGCGATTTACAGAGATTTACATTTCCTGAAGTAACTGAAAGAATATATCTTAGTTTCTTAGCACTGGCTGTGATGAGTCAAACAAAAATCACACAGGCATTTGTAAAGTCCTACGCAGATCAAACAATGACCAAAGGTACCTTTGATCAGGTAAGAATGGTAAACAACGACCTAGCAAACATGTTGGCCATAGTGTCCGGAGATCCTGAGATTACCAAAAAACTAAAGAACAAAGACGAAGCACAAGCAATGAGGCAAAGGCAACCTGTACCCGTGATGGCATTAAGAAGATATCTGAGAAGTTGGGAAGACCATTACAAAAATCTCACGCACCTAGAAAGATCATTGAACATCAGGGACGGCAATCTAATTAACATCAGAAGAGCAGTAGCCAATTACAACAATCTAAATGCAAGACTTAAGATGCAGACCTTACACAGACTGTTACAGCAATTACAATCTAAACTGCCCAACACTGACATACTAAAAAAATTTAAGGAACTATAATGGATAACAAACAAAGAGAAAAATGTCATAGATGTGCCTGCAATCCTCACTGTGGTAATAGTTGTGACAATTGTGAAAACTGTGATGTTTGTGAGTGTAGCAGGTGTCTAGAAAAGGCTTCAAGAGATGCATAGCATAGTGGAATACATATGCGAGCTCTGTGGATGTGAACAGCACTGCGGGAAATCCTGTACAGAATGCATGGACTGTCCAGATTGTGACTGTAAAAAGTGTCAAAAAAGCAGTAAATCTTAATATTACAGCATAATTTACCAAAATAACCTATAAATACTTGCAACTTGATTCCTGAGCGGAGTCATAGTCATTTAATCAGAAAAAAGGAGGATTAAAAATGGCAACGGAAAACAACACAACGTTCACGGCGGCTTCAACATCTTTACTAGGTAAAGAACTTGAATTCATCACGATCGATGCAGGTGAGGAATTAGCGAATCACTTGTTAAAAAACGAGACAGCAAACACAATCGAAAACACAGTCAGACAATACGGTAACATCGTAGGCGCTGGCCCATTATTCGATACGAATGCTTCAAGAACATATATCGTAGAAGGTACAGACATGTTCGTTGGTGCACCAGCATCAGCAGGCGGAACCTTTACTTTTACTGAATCAGGTGCAGACGGTTCGTCAGTAGGAACTCTACTTGCGGCACTTAAAGCATTAGGTACAGTAGACGGTATTGATTTAAACGATTCTGGCACAACTGCTAAGATCGAAAACTTAGAAATATAACAGGATAGGAGATAAATTATGACAATATCAAGAAATAACTTTACATCTTTACCTGTTGCGGCAGAGCAAGAAGGCGTAGATGTATCATACTTCACAGTTGATTTCATCAATGCAATGAACTCAGAGACAGGAGATCCACAGGCGGATTCAACTGCGGCTGGTTTAGCACTAGTACAAGCGGCTATCATGAACCTAGGAATCAACATCCTGGCTACTGGTCCGTTAGGAAACTCAAACACAGAACTTACTTACATGGTGAGAACTGACAGTTTGGACGTTGCTAACCACATCACTGGGAACGGGATCAGAGACGCAATCATCGCAGTTGACACGGCAGGAAGAGCGGCAAGTGCCACTCCAAGAAACACTGCCAACTTCGGCTCAGCGACTGTAACGGCTAAAACTTTAGCAATAGCAGTATAATAGTATAGCATAGGAGGAAATAAAATGCCAGCAACTAAAAACAACTTCGTACACGGCACGAACATGGAACTAGAAGGTGTAGCAACATCTACTTTTACTGTGGACTTCGTCAATGCGATGACTAACGAGACAAGCGACTTGTCATCTGGATCTGCAACAGCAGGTTTAGAGGCGACAAGAGCAGTTATCGGACGTTACGTTAATATCCTTTCAGAAGGACCATTGGCGGAAAGTGATAAACAAAAAACTTACACAGTGAGAACAGACTCTCTTGGAACTCTAATAAGTGCAGGAACTTTACAGACGGACATCAGAGCGTTGAACGGTGCAGGAAGCGTTACAGCCACTATTTCAAGTGCGACAGTAACAGCAACTGACATCGCTATCTTAACTGCGGCAGTTGTATAATAACACAGACGTTAAGTAGTTTACCAAAGGGCGGATCTTTAATTAGGTTCGCCCTTTTTTTATGATTAAATAATCACATGCCTACACACCTAGACGAAGCCATAAAAATAATAGTTGGCCCTGACTCACAACTGCGAGACAAGACGCCTCGTATCTATGCTTTGCCCAAGGACGAACACATGCCAAAGCAGTTCACGAATTTGAGACGTATGAGATTCTTGAATCATGATGTCAGTGGCGGTAGGAACATAAAGAGATGGTTATGGAGGGATTACAACCCAGAGATAATATTACAGCAACCACCGTTCGACAAGCACAAGGACCAAAGTGAAATCTTCACGTTGATCAGGAAACCAGATGATCGTTGGTGGTCAGGCATCAAGGACATGTTCTATTTTATGCCATGGTACACTTGGTGGACTAATGAGGAAATAATGACACAGTGGCCACACTTCAATAGAGGCACTCTGAGACTACATGACGTGATGCAAGAAGTCAAACCCCAGCACCTGATCAAGTGTGATGACGGATTGAATGACAGAGTGATCAAATTCGCAAAGGAACATGGATTACTTTGCTACGGAAATCTGCCTTACGAAAAAGCATTAAGGTATACCAAACCCGACATCAAGAAGTTGGAGGACAACGGTGTGAGAGAACTTAAGGCATGGCTCAGGAAAAATCCTGACAGACAGAAACAGTTAGATGAATACCTCGAGCCAGACTGGCAATATTGGGAACAGGTTGAGTACCAGGACTGATGCACGAATACAGAATACACACCCTAGTGGACATCACTGACAACGGCAATCTGAAACAGCAATTCCCATTCACAACCACAGCAGGCAACGAGATACACGACAAGAACACACTGGCTGTGGCGAAAAATCAGAACAGCAACTTCTCGACCATGTTGCAACTGCTACAGATGAGGGGTAACATCACGTGGGATCACGCACCACAGAAAACAGAACTGCCTAATCTAGGAAATCATGGGTTTGGATCATACTATGAGGGACAACACACAACCTGGCACTTCCAGTTCTTCACAGAGCAATCAGGTGTGTATGGTGAAGTTGTAGACCCAACAGAAAGTCTAGTAGAAGACTTCAGCCTTGTTCCCATGGTAACAGAGTGTAGCAACACAGCACACTTCCCCATACATACTTTCGTGACGAAAGAAATGCAAGGCACTGACAGACAAAAGATCATCGGTGCACTGTCAGGAGGAGTCATAAACACGTACTTTTCATATGCTGGTCCTACTGATAAATAACAGTACATTAAGGCACAAACTTTCTAATAATAAAGGCACAACTAGGCAATGGAACAGGCTCAACTACAGGCTCTAATAACGGAGGTACGACTCCTCAAAAAAGATTTACAAAGATATATGAGTACAACAGAATTAGAAAAACAGAACCTAGAAGCACACGTGGACCTTTGTTCAGAGAGATACAAGGGGTTACACGACAGATTAAGTGCGATAGAAATCAGACTGGCAAAAATGAATGAAGATATGGGCACCAGTCACAAAAGCAGTCAGAAGACAATCATAGCAACAGCAGGCACAGTGGTCGCAAGTTTATTATCAATAGTGGTAGTGATCCTGATGAAAATGCCTAGCTAAAATTTACCAATAAATGTTTATACAAATAGCACCTAAGGTCAAAGTCTATGTGTCCGATACGGATGTGGTCTTTATCAAGGAACACAGTATAGAGTCATTCAGAAGCAATGAGCTTAGTCAGGAAGATGCAGACAAAGCCAAGCGTTTGGCCGACAAAGCAATTTTTGTAAGAAAGAAAATTGATGACCACATGCAATATGCTTTAAATAGGAAGATAAAGTTCGTTGCTAATGATTGGAAAAAAAAATAAAAAAGATCTGGTAAAACAAATTGAGGCGTACGGGCTGAAGGGCAAACTTGCGGACCTGGCACACAAGGAGCAGGAACGCAGACCTTTTAGGCATTTACCAAAACAGTTTTCAAAAGGAATCTTGATAGGTAATATAGCTATTGTCCCTAAGAAGCACACAGGCACAAGGTACGTGTATGTCATAGCCGACATGCTAGAGGCCAGGATCCTGCATGAAGCCATAAGTCTTAAACAGACTGCTATAATGGTGGCGAACTATCTAGCCGATAATAAAGGAATTCCTAACAATATAATCGATCTGGATACTAAATTTGCATCACAAATTTTCAACATACAAAGTGCCAAACTTATGATAAGAGATGCACAGAAGAACAAGGATGAACAATCAGAAGATGTTTATTGGGATCGCTTGGATCAAGCTAACCTATTAGCGGACGACTGTAAGAGCAAAATACAGCAGATCTTTAATGAAACGTTCGAAGCCTAGATAATAAATAACACAGTATGAAGAGCTTAGATCTTACAAAACCTATTACAACTGAAAGTTTACTAGCTGAATTTGAATCAAGATTCAACATGACAATGGATCTTTCAAAGTTCACTGAAGAAGAACTGCATGACTATGCTAATCATGTGAGAACAAAGATACACGAGATCACACAGAACACACACTTCGGACAAGAATTAAAAGACGACGGCTACCAGAAGAGTCAGATGATGCTGGACATCATCAACCAAGCAGTCACAGAAAGAAAACTTGGCGAGTATGGTGGTAGCATGAATAATTCAATTATGGGCAAAGCAACATCGGCTATAAAAGATAAACTATCCAAAGGACAATCATTGTCTCCGCAAGATAGACAGGCGGCGGCGAAAATGATGGCAAGTAAAACAAATGAAGTAGCACCACTCATGGCACTTGGCACAGTAGCGGCCAGAGCGGCAGGCACAGCGGCAGGCACAACAGCAGTGAACAGAATTGCAGACAAACTTGGAGCATCCAAAATGAGCAAAGACAAGATGATCAAGAAAGAAGGTGTTGAAGAACAATCAGAATTAATTTTAGCGGCCAAGGACATGATGGACAAGGTTACATCATTCTTGGAAGATCTAGCATCAATGAAGACAGAAGGCATGTTAGAAC
>JGI24004J15324_10000792_pt1 | contig 12661 bp, 17 predicted proteins | sample LinPmetageLP32_FD_15324 | JGI IMG/M metagenome (IMG submission 15324)
TGGGAAACTTGGCTTATATGGATAAAGATAAGTTCCCTGCTGGAGCATGGTGTAATGTAGGAGACTACGTATGCTATGGCAAACATGCAGGAACTAAACTTTTTTATAAAGGCATCAGACTTATTCTTCTCTTTGATGATCAAATTGTTATGAAAGTAGAAGACGCTAAAGACCTTGATCCCACGTTTAATTTGGGAAAAAGTTCTAACTGATTTGGGAAAAGTAATATAGTGTGATATAATATTATTAACGTAAATCGTTTGTATCGTAAACAACGGAGAATAAAATGAGTAACGAAAACGACAATTGGGAAACCGTTACAATCCCGGAAGATAGTGAGAGTACACAGGTAGCTTTTGAGATTGAAGAAGATGACGAAGCTATAGTAGTACAAGAAGAGATTAAAGAAGAAGAGCCAAAATTAGAAAACAAGCCTAAAGAAGAAGAACCACCGGAATTACAGGGAATTGAGACTAACGGTGCTGAGAAAAGAATTAGACAGTTAGTTCGTCAACGTAAAGAACGTGAAGAAACAATTGAAGAGCTTATCAGAAAAAACGAAGAACTGGAAAGTAATCTAAAAGTAAAAAGCAGTGAAGTTGATACTATTGCAAATCGCAGTTTAAATGCAAGCGAAAAACAACTAACACAGAATATCGAACTTGCAAGACAAGCTTATATGGAAGCTTTTGATGAGGGAGATAAAGAAAAAGTTCTTAAAGCTCAAGAGATTTTAAATAATGCTCAATCAGATTTAAAGACTGTTCATACCTACAAAAATAATCTTGCTCAAAAACTAGAAAAAACAGAGCAGGAAGAAGCAGTTACACCACAGCCTACTCAACAGAGACAGAGAGTTACTGATCCAAAAGCAAATGAGTGGGCTGAACGTAATGAATGGTTTGGACAAGATACAGTTAAGACAGCAGCGGCTCTTGCAGTAGATGCTGAATTAAAAGAACAAGGATATGATCCAAATGATGAAGAATTTTATGAAGAAATTGACCAACGGCTTAAAGTGGCCTTTGGTAAAACTTCAGATCGTGTGCAGGAAACTGAGGAAAAAAATAACTCAGTCACGTCACAACCTGCTCAAGTGGTTTCGGGGGCTTCACGCTCGTCTCCGTCCGCAGGAAAAAAAGTCAAACTCTCAAAAGAAGACGTGAGATTGGCTAGTAAATGGGGTATCCCACTTGAACAGTATGCCGCCGAAAAGCTTAAAGTAACTCAGGCTGACGGCGAATATACTAATATAAACATGTAAGCGTGGAGGAAAGAATATGACACGAAATGAAGCACGTACTGAGACAACGAGAGAACAGAATACTAGAGAAGATCAGTGGAACTTTGAAGAGCCTAATGCCCTAAACATTCCAGAAAATGTGCAAGCACGTTTTGATAATGAAGGCATGGCGTTACGTTGGATACGAGTCTCCCTTCAAGGTAAAGATGACATTGCAAATGTTGGTAAGAAATTACAGGCAGGTTGGGTGTTTGTGACTCCAGAGGAAGTTCCCGAAATGTCTATTACATCCTTCGTGAGGGATGAAGGCAGGTATCAAGGCTCTGTGTGTCGAGGTGATGTAGCCTTGGTTAAAATGCCAGCCGGTAAAGTGAACGCTCGTAGAAAATTTTACGAAAGTAAAGCAAACGATCAGATGGAAGCTGTCAACTCTCAGTTGATGAAAAGCTCTGACTCTCGTATGCCTATTACTAATACGAGTCGTTCTGTCACAACACGGGGAAGACAACCGTCCTTTCAGGACTAACTTCCTCATAATTAAGGAGATGAAACATGTCTACTACTAAAGCATTTCGTGGTTTCATTCCTGCTCGCAAGAAAAGTGGTGGCTACAATAACGAAGCCGTCACCGACATGATTACTCTGACCTCAACGGGTCAGGCTCAGTCGCCCACCAATAGCATCTTTACCGGCGATCCGGTTGTGCTTCCCGGTGCGAACTTTGCAACGATTTCTCCGTATATCGCTGCAACGCTCAAGCCCTCTGGTGTGTTCATGGGTTGTCAGTATGTCGAAAATGGAGAGCAGAAATTCTCCCGGTATTGGCCGGGTGGAGTGTCAGCCACGGACATTAAATTCTTTGTAATCACTGATCCCGATCAGACGTATTACATTCAGGCTTCTCTGTCGCTTTCGGCGGGAGAGTTGGCTATTGTCAAAAACTACAATGTAACCGTAAGCTCTACTGCTTCTTCCGGTAATACCAGAACGGGTCAGTCCAGTTACTACCTTGATGGTGCCTCCGGTACGGAAGCTTCTGCTGCTGTACGTGTTATTGGTAAAGCTCAGTATCCAGATGAAAAAGATTCTGATGCTTTCCCGATTGTGGAAGTATGGCTTAACCATCACCGTGATCGTTTCGTAACGGCCACGGCATCTACGGCTTAATAGGGAGGATTTATTATGGCTATTAATAGAGCTAGTATTAGCAAAGAACTCCTTCCCGGTCTTAACGCCGTATTTGGAATGGAGTATGGAGAGGTCAATAATGAACATGAACCTCTTTATGACGTAGAAAATTCTGATCGTGCCTTTGAAGAAGAAGTCCTCTTCACTGGTTTCGGCACTGCCCCCACCAAAGGTGAAGGCGCTGCTGTTTCTTATGATGACGCACAGGAAAGCTACACGGCCCGTTATACGGCGGAAACCGTTGCTCTTGCCTTTGCTGTTACTGAAGAAGCGATGGAAGACAATCTCTATGACACGTTTGCCAAACTTCGTGCAAGGGGTCTTGCCCGTGCAATGGCGAACACGAAGCAGGTGAAGGCTGCTAACATCTACAACAATGGTTTCTCCGATACCATTGGTGACGGTGCTGCATTCTTCTCAGCTTCTCATCCAACAATTTCTGCTGGGCTTCAGTCTAACCTTCTTGGTGCGGCTGACCTGTCAGAAGCAACTCTTGAAACTGCTCTTACAGCTATTCAGAAGATCACCGATGATCGTGGTATTCTTGTAGGTGCAAGTGCTGTTTCGCTGCACATTCCAGTTGATTACTGGGCGGTTGCAGATCGTGTTCTTTCTAGCCCCGGTAACACTCAGACGAGTGCTGCACAGGCTAATCCGAACAACAACGCCATCAATGCTACCCGTCACATGGGCATGGTTCCTGAAGGTTTCTTCATTAACCGTCGCTTCACTGATACGGATGCATGGTTTGTTAAAACGGATGTGCCGAACGGAACCAAAATGTTCGTTCGCTCACCGCTTCAGACCAAGATGGAGCCAGACTTCGATACCGGCAACCTTCGGTTCAAGGCACGGGAGCGTTATAGCTTCGGTGTTTCGGATTGGCGTGGCTGGTTTGGTAGTGCTGGTTAATAAGCAAATGAGGGAGGGTGGCTTCGGCCACTCTCTCTTCATTCTTAAAGGAGAATTACATGCCTACAAATATTAAAGTTGCGATAGCTACTGGTGATGCTGTTCTTACATATGTAGAGGATGACACAACCGTAGGAAGCAACGGCACTGCTGATGGTAATATTCCCAGCACTACTCGCATCATGGCTATTCATGCTTTGGCAACAGCAGCTGGTTCGTATTCTATTAAAGGTCAACGTCAAATTACAAACAAGACTGCTGAAGGTACAGCTATTAAATTTCAGGTAGCAGCCAACGAAGCTTCAGATATTTATATTGGAGATATGGGTGTTGCGGTGTACGGTGTGGTCAGTGTTTCTGGTCCTACCGATGGTTGTGTTCTAACTGCTATGCTTGGCTAATCATGCCTAACTTTGCTTATCTAAAAACAGACTTGGTTAATACAACGGAGAATGACTCTACGGAGTTTTCTACGCAGGTATCTGCTTTTGTCAAGAAGACAGAGTTTAGACTTGTCAAAGATCTAGATGATGTAGGTCTTAATGAATATAATAGTGTATCAGTCTCTGGCGGAAACGCAGGGGCTATTCCCTTAAATGACAGGGCTTTAGTTGTACGCAATGTTAATTTTGTTGTGAGCAACGGCACCTCTGTTACTAATCTTTTGCAGAGAACAACAGAGTATGTAAATGATTACTGGCCTGTAAGTGCTTCTACCGGAACACCCCGGTACTATACACGCAAAAACAATTCAAGTATTAAGATTGTTCCTACCCCAGTTTCTGTACTTACAGTAGAAATAGAATCACAGTCACAGCCGCTTGCCCTTGCCTCTGCTACGGGAACCAGCGTAACAACCACAAACTACTTTAGTGAATATTGTTATGATGCTCTTTTTGCTGGATGCATGGTAGAAGCTACTATGTATATGAAGGATTGGAATACTCTTCCTGTCTGGCAGCAACAGTATCAAATAGCAATAGATCAACTTCGCAATCAAGCACGGCGTACTAGACAGGATGACATGGCAGTTGCTGGCTCTCCTGCTGGTGGACCTAACACAGTTATACAAGGAGCAAGCTAATGGAAATTGGAGGTAAGCGTACACTTACTAAAGGTAAGAAAAAAGGAGAGATGGTTTACACTCGTCCTGATTATATTACAGGTAAAAAAAGAGTTCAAGTTAAATCTAAGGTTAAAGGTGGTCGAGGAACTCCTCCTCCCAGAGTAAAGCCAACAGCAAGTAAGGGTCAAATACACTCTGCTGCAAATAAAGAAAAGATAGATGAAGCTGCAAACGCTGCTAATAAAAGATCAGCAAAAGCTAATAAATATAATCCGACTAAAGTAGAAATGGTTGGATCAAAAACAAAACGTCCAGCAAATTTTGGTGAAATAGGAAAAAGACAAAGACAAGATAAAGATATAGATATGGGCTATAAAACTGTAGCCCTTAACGGTGGTGGTTCAGTAGAAGATGGCCTTCAAGGAAAGAATAAAATTCCTATTATTAAACCTAAATCAGGGCCATTTAAAGTAAGGCCACCGGGATATAAACCCCCAGTAGTTAAAAAACCAACTAATTCAAAAAGTGAATTTGAAGGTTATATGGAAAAAACACAGCCTAAAAAATATGGCGGTAAAATAAACTATCGTATGGGTGGCGGTCAAGTAGTTGACTCTAGTTATGGCAACTAGTCGTTCCTCTATAGGAAAACAAATTACTCAACCCGGTAAGAAAAAAGTTAAGAAAGTTATGGGGGAATATAAGAAGAAAAAACTTAAACTTCCCTCTGGTAAAAAAGTTAAGAATCGTAAACAAGCTATAGCCATCGCACTTAGCGAGGCACAACGTAAAAAACGCAAGAGGAGAAGTTAGATGGGACCGCATACACTAATTAAACGACCACATAATCTTGATGAAATTGTAGGCCGTCCCACTGGACAGGGATATGGCGCTGCACGTAAAGGACCACAAGTTAAGGGTCCACCACAGGATGTTGTAGTTGATGAAGACTATGAACAGGGCAAAGCTTTTAAGGTGGAGGACTAGATTATGGCTGAACCTAAATTAACTAAATCAGAACAAGCTCTTAAAAAAAATAATCCTAAGAAGTTTGCAGAGCTTATGAAGCGTAGGNAANGAAGCTCTGCTCGTCAGATGCGGATTAGTCAACAGAAAAAAGCAAAAGATGCTGGCTCTAGGGAAACTACTCCTAGAGGTGGTATAACAGCAATGACTCTTGGTGCTGGTCCTGCTATAATGGGAATAGTTAGAGCAGGATCTGGTTTATATAAAATATTAAATGATAAAAGTAATAGAACTTTTAAAAATATTCAAGAAGCTTCAAAAGCTGCTAAACAAAGAGGTAAGTTTAAAGTTGGAGATAAAACTTATAATTCTTTAGCTGCTGCAAATAAAGCTAGACGTGCTGAGAAAATTGACATGAAAGGTCTTGGACCAAAACCGGGAAAAAGAGGACAAACTTTTAATGTAAAAACAAAAGCTGCTGATAAACCTGCTACGCAACAACTTACTGGTGCAGCTAAAAGAAGTAAGCTAGAAGCAGCAGGTAAAGCAGCAGATAAAATGACTAAAACTGCTAGAGGTAAAAAAATTACTGATAGTGCAAAAAGAGCTATACCTCCAGCTATAATTGCTGCGGCGCTTACTGCTGCGGCAAAACCTAAACTCAAGAGCGGAACCGGACAGGGCACTGAGGTTAAGCCCAAGACTAAGCCCTTACCAAGTAAAATTATACCTACACGTAAAGACCCTGTTCCTGTAAAAGAATCTGTTACAGCAAAGAGTAAACCTAAACCTAGACCTAAACCTAAAGCAAAGAAAAAAGAAAGTATGTCAATTTTTGAGTTTGCAGCAGGTAAAGGACAGACTCCTCGTTTTAAACAAAGAAAATCAAAACCGGGAGAAGTTACGTTTTTAGGTTTTGATGTAGATGTAGACAGTACTGATAAAGCTATGGCTATGCCAGAGTTTACTAATAAGTATGGTGGTAAGGCTATGCCAAAAGTAAAACGCCGTATGGGTGGTAAAGTACGAGGCTATGGAAAGGCTATGCGTGGTTACTGAGAAGTTTCTTATTAAGTATAATAAGTCTGTACAAGAAGGTTATAATGATTATAGTTTAATAGATCATTCAGGTACTAAACCTAATAAAGAAGACTATAAAGACTTTAATAAATACATAAACAATCTTTGTAATTATATAGAAAGAAAATTTAGGTATACATATGGAAGTAAAGCGAAAAAGAAAGCCCAGTAATATGAAGGGCATTACTATTGGTAGGGGCATGAAGCGTCCTACCAAGGCTGGTGCTGGTATGACTAAGAAGGGTGTTGCTAAATATCGTAGGCAGAATCCCGGTTCTAAACTAAAGACTGCTGTAACTGAAAAGAAACCTACTGGCAAACGTGCATCAAGACGTAAGTCATACTGTGCAAGGTCTGCTGGACAAATGAAGAAGTTTCCAAAGGCTGCTAGAAATCCTAATAGCAGACTTAGGCAAGCTCGCAAAAGATGGAGATGTTAATGAAAAAAGCTGTTGATGCGCCTAAAGGTTTTCACTGGATGAAATCTGGAAAAGGCTTTAAACTTATGAAGAATCCTACTGGTGGCTATGTATCACATAAGGGTGGCTCAAAGAAAGCAAGCTTTGAGGTCCAGAAGATACATAAGAAATGATTAAGCGTAAGAAAGGCGGCACGGCTACTAAGCGTGACCCAAAGAAGTGGGCCGCTGCTAAAGCTAAAGCAAAGCGCAAGATGGGTGGTAAACACTCTGCCAGAGCTATGCAACTTGCCGTTAAGTATTACAAAGATGCCGGTGGAACTTACAGTGGTAAAAAGAAAAAAGCTACTAATAAACTTTCAAAGTGGAGCAAGCAAAAATGGAGAACCAAGTCAGGCAAACCCTCCAGCAAGACCGGGGAGCGCTATCTACCAGAGAAAGCAATCAAGTCCCTGTCGTCAAAGGAATATGCAGCGACCACCAGAGCAAAGAGAAAAGGGACTGCTGCCGGGAAGCAGTTCGTGAAGCAGCCCAAAAAGATAGCACGGAAAACAAGAAGGTATAGAGCATAATGGCAGTTTCAGGAACATATGATTTTAACCTTGACATAGACGAGGTTATTCAAGAAGCTACAGAGATGATTGGCGGAGAAGATACGCTTGGTCACGAACCAGCTTCTGCACGTAGATCAATTAACCTTATGCTTAAAGATTGGCAAAACAGGGGTGTACTTCTATGGAGTACTTCTGTTTCCAGTGTAACTGTATCTGCCAGTACTACAACCTATTCTCTTGCATCTTCTACTATAGATGCTCTGGAAGTTGTTCTTACTAGAGATAGTACTGATATACAACTTGAGCGTATCACTCCTGAAGAATATCTTCTTATTCCTAATAAGACACAGACAGGTCGTCCTAATCAATACTCTATACGCAGAGAACGTGATAATCCTGTAATGTCTGTCTGGCCTCTTCCTGATAATTCTACAGATGTTTTAAAGATGGAAATTATTTCTGAGCTTCAGGATGTAAATAAGTCTGCGATACAAAATGCAGATTTACCTAAAAGATTTTTACCATGCCTTACATGTGGTCTTGCTTATTATATGTCAATGAAACGTCCTCTTGTTCCTGAGAATAGAATTATGATGTTAAAAGCAAACTATGAGGAACTTCTTATGAGAGCAATGGAAGAAGACAGAGAAAGAGCTTCTATGTTTATTCGTCCAAGATTAAGGTATATATAGTGGCTAGTACTAAAAATGCACTGGCTATGTGCGATACATGTGGGTTTGTATATCCACATCGTATAATGCAAATGAACAGTTATGGGATGCTGGTATGCCCAGAAGACTTTGAAGGACAGTTTGATCTGAAGAACCATCCTCAAAATCATGTGCCTGATGTAAGAGATAATCCAGCTATTCTCAATCCTCGTCCCGATACAGGTGGACGTAATCTTACATGGAGTCAGGCCAGTACAACTTGGGGATCAACAGAGAAGTATTGGAATCTAATATGACCGATTTAACAAGTCAACTAATATCAAACACATATAAGCAGGTAATACTTGTTAGTTCGTCTACGAGTAACACTGGTGTAGACACTTCCCTGAAAGCAGTGCAGACAGGTGATGGTGTTAATACTGCCCTGAAGGTAGCTACCAATGCAGTACAGATTACTGGTGCATTAGGAGTAGATGGGTCAGTATCTCTGGATGGAAACCTTCATGTAGATGATAAAGTATGTGCAAGTTCTTTCTTTGGAGATGGCTCAAACCTTAGTGGCGTAACTGCAACGATTGCCGGTAATATATCAGTAAGCAATGCTACGGTAGGTGGTAATCTTTATGTAGGCGGTACTGCCACAGTTGCTGGCGCTGCACATCTACAGTCAAGTCTGTCAGTTGCAGGGGCCGCACAGTTTGCCAGTACGGTGACTGTATCAGGTGCAACACAACTACAAAGTACAGTAACAGCGGTAGGGGCTGCAACATTTAAGTCTACAGTTACAGTAGAGAATGCAGCAATACTTAAAAACAATGTTTCAGTTGGTGGAACATTTGCAGCGGCTGGCGCAGCTACATTTACCTCCAAAGCGGAGTTTGATAATGATGTATCAGTTAGTGGACGTTTAGATGTTGCTTCTTCTGTTTGTGTAGGAGGCATTGCAAACTTTGCAAGTAATGTTTCTGTAAGCGGAAATTTAAATGTTGTTGGTAATGTAACTGCTGCTGAGTTTTATGGTGATGGTTCTAATCTTACAAACGTGGAAGCTGAACTTGGTATTGCCACAAACATCTCTGTATCAGGATTTATAAATGCTGGTGGTAATGTATCAGTAAGTGGTACTTTCAATGTTGTTGGTGCAGCTACTTTCCAAGATGCAGTATCGGTCAGCGGTAATATAAATATAAATGGAACACTAACGGTAGCATCTGCAACATCACTGGCATCTACACTCACAGTTGGTAGTGTAGCAACATTTAAAGATGATGTAAGTGTAAGTGGTAATACCAGACTAGGAGGTACTGTAACAGTAGGTGGTGCAGTAAGTCTGGCATCCAGCCTTAGTGTTGGTGGGGCAGCTAACTTTGCAAGCACGGTTACTATTGCAGGAGCAGTATCACTTGCTTCAACATTAAGTGTTGGAGGTGCAACACATCTGGCCTCAACAGTAACAGTAGCAGGGGCTGCAATATTTGAAGATAGTGTATCCGTATCAGGTAATGTGGACATAGCGGGTAACACCTCAGTAGGTGGAACTCTGATGACCACAGGAGCCGCTACATTTGATGATGACGTATCGGTAAGTGGTAATACAAATCTTGGTGGTACAGTAACTGTAGGCGGGGCGGTCAGCCTTGCATCAACCCTCAGTGTGGGAGGTGCAGCAAACTTTGCCTCTACAGTGACCATAGCAGGGGCTGTGAGCCTTAACTCTACTCTCTCGGTAGGTGGGGCTACCCATCTTGCCAGTACCGTCACAGTGGCCGGAAAAGCCATCTTTGAAGATAGTGTATCTGTAAGTGGTAATGTAGATATAGGGGGTAATGTTTCAGTAGGTGGAACGCTCTTTGCTGCTGGAGGAATTACTTATGATGGAGATGTATCTGTTAGTGGTAACTTGGCAGTTGGCGGTAATACTTCTATTGGTGGTACACTCAGTGTTACAGGTGCAGTATCTCTTGCATCTACTCTTAGTGTAGGAGGTGCAGCAAACTTTGGAAGTACTGTAACGGTAGCTGGTGCGGTATCACTAGCATCAACTCTTTCAGTAGGGGGAGCAGCACATTTTGCATCCACAGTTACAGTAGCTGGGGCAGCGATCTTTGAAGATGCAGTATCAGTATCTGGTGCAGTAAATATAGCTGGTAATACTTCTATTGGTGGTACACTTATAACCACAGGCAAAGCAGAGTTTGAAGATGATGTATCTGTATCAGGTAATACTGTTCTTGGAGGTACGTTAAGAGTTGCAGGAGCAACATCATTAGAGGGTGCAGTTGATCTAAACAGTACTCTTACAGTAGCAGGGGCAGTATCTCTTGCATCTACACTATCAGTAGGTGGCGCAGTAAATCTTCTTAGCACTGTTACTGCTACGGGTAACTCAGGCTTCTTAGGAACTGTCAGAGTTAGCGGTGCAACCTCTCTGGAGGGTACTGCACATATAACAGGCACAGCTACGATTACAGGTAACTCTGGTTTCCTTGGTACTGTCAGAGTATCTGGTAATACTTCGCTGGAGGGACAACTACAACTAAGCGAGTCTGCTGCGGCTGCTGTACATACCACTGCAATTAATGGTGTAACATCTGTATCCCTAAACTTTGGTATAGCACAGAACTTCTTTACTTCTGTTACTGCTGCACATACACTGGCACGACCTACCAATGCAAGAGTAGGACAAGTTGGTAGTATTCTTCTGATGCAGGATGGTGGCTCTGGTACGGTTGCTTATAATGCCTGTTGGAACTTTATTGGTGGTACAGCCCCAACATTATCAACAGGCGATAATGCAATGGATAGATTAGATTACATAGTAGTCTCAGTTTCCTCTGATGATACTGCTGAAAATATTCAAGCAGTTATGACACAAGCTTATAGTTAGGATTAATAAGAATGGTATTTAGTAATAATCTTTTAATGGGTGCTGCTGGTCAGGCAAGCGGCTATGAAATAGATCAAAGTATTCGTTTCAATGACGATGATTCTGCCTTCTTAGCCAGAACGCCTAGCGCCTCCAATCGGAAAACTTGGACTTGGAGTGCGTGGGTAAAACGGGCAGACCTTTTTAACGGTTCTGTTCCCCAGATTCTTTTGTCGGCTGGTGACGGCGGCAGTAACGATTTCATTATGCAGTTCGGTCAATCAGACGACACGTTGAGAATTAGTGATTTTATTTCGGGCACTCAAAGCAACTTAATTACAACGCAGCTTTTTAGAGATGTTAGTGCTTGGTATCATTTCGTTCTTGCCTACGATACCACGCAAGGAACAGCGGCTAATCGCATCAAACTTTACGTAAACGGCTCACAGGTTACGGCGTTTGGAACTGAAATTTACCCCAGCGAAAACCAAGATCTTGTAATCAACTCCGCTATTGCTCACAACATTGGCCGGGGTGCTTATTCTAGCAATGGTTATTTTAGTGGGTACATGGCTGAAATAAATTTTGTTGATGGAACTGCATTAGCACCTACTGCGTTTGGAGAAACCAATACCAACGGCGTATGGGTTCCTATTGCATATGCTGGTTCTTACGGAACGGAAGGTTATTTTATTGACGGCAGAGATAGCTCTGATCTTGGAGACGATGAATCAGGTAATGGAAATGATTTTTCCAGCAGTGGCTTGGCAGCGGCAGATCAGATGTCTGATACCCCGACTAATAACCACTGCACCTTAAACCCGATCCAGCAGGATGCAACGGGCCTGTCCGACGGCAATCTTCAATTCACGACCAGCAGCACCAGCACACATAAAACAGCATCCGGCACGATAGCTGCAACCAGTGGGAAGTATTATTGCGAGGTCACTTGTAACGCCACACTTGGAAGCAATGCCCGTATCGGGATTATACCTGACGACAACGAGGATTACACCGGGTCTAATGGTCATGTCGGGGACGACGCTAATAGCTTTGCTTACGTAGATAGCGGTGTAAAAGAAAGCAATAATTCGCAAAGCAGCTACGGTGCTTCTTATGCAAATGGCGATGTGATTGCTATGGCGTTAAACTTGGACGACAACGAAATTACTTTTTTCAAAGATGGTGCAAGTCAGGGCGCAATTAGTATAACAGCTAATACAGAATATAGATTTGCTGCAAGCCAATCTGGTTCTGGCGGCATGGCATTTAACTTTGGACAGGCAGCGTTTGCAGCAACACCGCCTACAGGGTTTAAAGCATTAAATACCAGCAACCTTGCCACACCAACAATCTCTGATGGATCAAAGTATTTCCAAACCACGCTCTATAACGGAACTGGCAGTGAGCTTGAAGTAGATCAATCAGGAGAAAACTCAACTTTTCAACCAGATTTCGCATGGATTAAAAACCGCACTAATGCTGGCAACGAACATGATTTATATGATGCTGTTCGTGGTGCAACAAAAGCAATATTTTCTTCTGCGACAAATGCTGAAAATACCCAGACACAAGGTTTAAAAAGTTTTGACAGCGATGGCTTTACTGTTGGCAACCGTGGTGAGGTGAACACAAGCGGCTCAACTAATGTTGCTTGGCAGTGGCTTGCAAACAATACAACGGGAAGCACTAATGAC
>JGI24004J15324_10000807_pt1 | contig 12568 bp, 21 predicted proteins | sample LinPmetageLP32_FD_15324 | JGI IMG/M metagenome (IMG submission 15324)
GAAGTGCCTACAGGTAAAAACATTTTTAAGAATTCATATCTTTCTATAAATGGCATGTCAGGATTATTTGCATCAAAACAATCATAAACATGATACTGTACTAATTCTTTTGATTCTGCAAGTTCGTCTGCACCCAAGTTAGCAGTTTTTCTAACTAGGCTTGTAATTTTTTGAAAGTCTGACTTTAGTTCGTGATTGTAAAGTTCTCCATCAAGTGTAATACCTGGGAACGTTTTACAAAAATTATTAATTTCTATTTGTATATGAGGAACTGCAACAATCTCTTTGAAGCTTCTACTGTATAAACCATCTGAAGTAGCTAGACACCTAATACCATCTAGCTTAGGCTGTGTATAACCTGAAGTAACAGGTTTTTTAGTAAAGTCATGTGCTAACATAGGCTTAAAAAATGCAAACGTATCAATTTGGTTAATGTCTTCAAAGAAGCCAGCACCCTTTTTCTTAGTGTGATCTGCTAGTGCCTCAAATTCTGCTTGGGATAGTGCATCTCTGGCATTGCTTTTGCCTTCATTAGTAGGCGAACTCATGTTCCAAACACTAGTAATTTTTTTACCATCTTGAAGTCCTGAAATACTTCTAACTCCAGCTTGATCCATATCATAGCCATATTGTATAATAAGCGATCTAACTTTGCCTTTTGTATCTCTTTTAAATAACTCTGGTAAACTAACTACATTTTGCATAAAATATCTCCTAATTTTTTACTTTATACTCTTAGTATATACTAAGACGTCTTACTTGTCAACCTTTTATTTAATTTTCTTCTGGATAAGTAACACCTACGGCTGTATTCAAATCATATATTATATGAGTCATGCCTAATTTAAAATGATTAAAATAATCTCTAGCTTGGTTTAGAGATTCGAATTGTTTGTTGTGTTCTCTTGCTTCGTGATCTTGATCGTTTAAAATAATATATCTAAATTGCATATCCATATTTTTATCCTTATTTTTATTATATATAGATAATAACACCAATACGTCTTACTGTCAACCTTTTATTTAATCACCACGAGTAAATTCAAGTGAATGAGTAACGCCACTACAATCACCAATTTTCTCCCATAGTTCTGACCATTCAGGAAAGGCTGTACAAAAGTCTTGATCTCTCCAGCCATCTAGTATTGTATAATACTTCTTAAGACGTTTTAAGTCATGCCAGACTTTGTGATCCGGTTTTTTATCCACCTGCGACTTTAGGAAAGTAATTATGGTTTGAATCTCTGGGCTATGTGGTTTTGATGAATAGAAGTCTATAGCACGTTGTAATTCTTCTTGGGGTAAACTATCAACTCCAATACCAATAGGATCCAATGAGAAGTTTAGGGTCATCTTAGCCTTTGAAGTTAGATGATATTGTTCATATAAATCCCACACATGATATAGATTAGCCCAAGTAATAGTTGTATGAAAGCGAACTGTACGGCGTTTGTTTGAGCTTCGTCTCATGTTCACTGTGGATAATTCTTCTTTCCAATCAACTAGTGTTTGTATGTTATGTTTCACACGATACCAATCATTAATACCACCATTTCTAAGGTAATCATGTCGCAAATCCATGCCATCTATTGAACATGAGACACCAACGTAATCAAAGTCTTTGACTGATTCCAGTATATCGTTTGACTTCCATGTAAGTTTACTTGCATTTGTAATGATATTAATATCCACTAGGTTAAAATTGTCTGGACGTTGAATTTTAAGAGCTTCAATAATATCATATGTTTCCTGCATAATAAGAGGCTCACCACCAGCAAAATGTATCTCTTCTACTTCAGATAGATCATAACTAGAATAGTCTGCACCAGCTTTCATAATACCTGTTACAGGATTAATACCTGCTCTTCTATATCCCGGCAGTATTTCTCCCCGAAGTTCTTTATCTTCTTGTAACCACTTTGAACTGCTGTGTGTTGAACACATTCTACATTTATAGTTACATAGATTACTTTCTCTAATATCCAGATACTTTAGCTTGGGTTCTGAAAACACTCCTTCACTTGATGTACGACTAATTACGTCTGCATAATCCTTGTCCCATTTTTTAAAATGTTTAATACGTTCACTCTTAATACCATCATCTTCTTTTATAAAACATTCGCTACAACTTACAGGACGTTTACCTGCCATAAATTCTCGTCTAATCTTTGTGAAATTATCTGTATTATAATAGTCCTCAATTTTATCACCAGGCTTTAGAACATGAAAAGGTTTATTATATGGTGTTGTACAACATGGAAAAATTCCTCCATTTGGCATTATATAAGAATGAACCCAAGGTGCTATGCAAAAGTTTTTGGGTATGTCAGTCACTAATTAATCTCCGAAGTGTATCGGGCATTCTATCCCAATTGTAGTTGCTGTCTTTGGCTGTCCTCATATTTATTCCCTGCCCGTTTCTATTGTCTTTTGAGTTTGCAAATACCTCAACCATACGAGCAATAGCTATGGGATCATCTGTCCAGGATAAGTCTGCAATTGAACGGTGTACTGGAGAACTCCTACGTCTACAGAATTCAACAGCCCATTTGTCTAGACTGAATACTGTTCCTGCAGGTGGATTGTCTGCTAGACACCAGTTACCAAATACAAATATACTTGTGTTTGGATCTTGCCACAAACGTTTCACACTATCCTTTAGTGCATGATGATAGGGATAAACACCATCCATACTAACTACAAGTACACGAGTATAATATTCAAAACAATTATCCATATACCATTTGGCTCGTTCAGCATCTGGAACTACTACTAGGACTGTCATACGATTTAGTTGCATTGATATATCAATAGTGTCTGTGTTTATTCCAAGATTCATTTCACACCAACATATGCTTGAATACTAGTGATGCCTAATGCTTTTGCCACATTAGCTCTATGGTAACCATCTATAATATAACCATCGCCCACAACAATAGGAGGCGCCGTATTAAAATCCAACTGTTTGTATGCTTCAACTTTATCGTGATCTAGCCCAGGCAAATCTAATTTAATGCTGTTCAGAGCAATGTACTGTAGTTCAAACTTGTTGAAACTGTTTATATGATCTATGTAATCCTGATGTAGACCGTTAGACATCTTTAACTCTTTGTCTCAAATCACTTGTTGAAAATCTATGTTCACGTTTATTAAAGTGTAGATCTATTCCTCGCTTGTTACAAGTTGCTCTGCCTGTAAATGGTTTGTCACGATACTCCTCTCCAAGTATGCGAACATTAATTGGATACATGCTTAGTATATCTTCCAAGTCTGATTCAGTGCCATAGGGAATAATCTCATCCACATAACCAACTGCTTTTAGTTGTGTGTAGCGTTCCACCACAGTTTGTATGGGTGCATTCTTTTCTGCACGATCTATACTAGGATCAACTTGTAATCCACATATTAAATAATCGCATTGATCTTTTGCTTCTCGTAACATAATTACATGCCCTGCATGTAATAGATCAAATGTGCTACATGTAAAACCTACTCTCATTTTATACTCCCTATCATTACTAATATACAAACATAGAAAAATGCAAAAGCAAATACAGGTGCCGCATTTGAAATCTTCTTTGTAGTTTCTGGCTCTGGTTTTATATAATGACCACCCATATAATCTCTATCCCAAGCATCTCGTCTTGTATCTTGCTTACGATGGTCTACATGTATTGCTCTTGGATCAACCTTGTAATCTTCTTTCATTATTTCTCCTATTTAATATCTTCAAGTTTAGAACCACCTTTACATACAAACCCAGGCGGTGTCCATAATGTTTGGTTTAAATCATTCTCTTCTGTGCAATCTGGACAGAATCCAAATCCATTAGTTAGAATTTTTACAACATGACCTTTATCACATTTACCTACTAAACCAGTATACTCAAATAAATGTTTTGTTACTCCGATTGCCATATTAATATTCTATCCCACATAAACGGGCTGCCCACATATCATTACATAATTCAAGTAATTCATGTTCAGTAAGTTCTTTATGTAATTTATTTCTTTTTAATTTTTTCTGTGATTTATCATAAATTACTAAACAATGAGTAGATGTCTTTTTTACTCTTTTAATAATTCCTCTAACTATATCTACAACTTCTTTTTGTTTATCACTATATTCCTCTATTGGTGTGCGATATTTAAATGCTGTAAATTTAGACATTTCTTGCATTATCTATCATTACCTTTCATTGCAAAATATAATCCACCAACCCAAAGCATAACATGGAGATTATCATAAAGTATAACATCCATAAAACTCTCAGGTTGACCTACCCAAATTACTCCAGTCATAATACAACCAATAGTAAAACCACTGAACTTAGTAATTAAATTTCCTACCCAGGGCCACAGTCTTTTCCATAGTGCCGAAATTCCGCCTATTAGCAAACCAAGTCCTGCTCCTAGTTCTCCTACTATTACAAAAATCCATACTAGTAGAGGCAACTCAAAACTCTGTGCATCTTCTATTGAAATAGGTAGTTTAACAAGTCCTTGTTGAATAAACACTATAGCAAGAGGTACCCTAAGTAACCAACCCGGTAAATGTTCGTTTATTTTTTGTATCATTTCCAATTCTCCTTAATGATTTCTTTTTCCGTCAAATACACATACAAAGTAAGTACCATTAGAACCTGCATGAACTCTATGGAACCATCCATCTGGTATAAGAACTACATCACCTTCTGATACATCTGTATCGTGATGCTTTCCGTTAGTGTCAATCATTTCCATTTTGCCACTACCTCTTACAAAAGTATATACTTCTTCCTGTCCGACATGTGCATGTCCTGTAGTTTTACACTTAGGATATAAATCCGTTGAGCTTAGTACTAGGTTGTTTAATGTTTTGTTATCTTTAACAACATAAACTTGGTTGTCTTTAATAATTTCTCCGCCGATGTTATTCATGTTTTCTTTAAGTTTCATTGCGTTAACCCACGTGGGCCTCCATATTTCCATGCAGTAGTATCGAACCACTTCCATTGTTGTGCTGATATTCTATACACTTCTCTATTATGATAGTGTAGTTTCTTACGCTCCAATGGAGCATTCATAATAATGTCAAACCATTGTGGATCAGTAAATGGATGTCTCCATGTCATATCTGCATCCTGACTATAACTATGTAAGCGATAAGATTCATGATCCTGTTGATGCATCATAATTGCCGCCTTGAGTAATTGTTGGTTGTTGTTTGTTGTTGAACGTAGCTCAGCATATCTACCCTCAAAAAATTCTATAAGCTCTTCATATGCTTGTTTCCAAAAACGATTCTCTACATGTGCTAGGGTATAGTCCTCATGTATGCGACTACTGGCACAGCCTTCATTACGACTTTCAAGTGTGGTTATCCATATGTTTGTTAGTTGTTCTATAGTAATGTTGGGCATCTGTAGGATAGTATTAATCTTTTTACTGCCACTCTCTGATGCTCCAAGCTCTCCACTAAGTCCACTAGTAAGTCCCAACATCTGTAGGCTACGTCTTTTGGGTGCATAACTTGAATCATGCCAGAAATCATATTCATTCCAGTCCAGCTTGTCTGTCCAGGGGTCTAGATAGTTGACATCAATACCTCTATTTAGAGCAAACTCTCTACAGGAAGTTGTATCTGGATTTTCTTTGCCACGAGTTACATGTACATAATTTAAATCAATACCCAGTTCAACTGCACAATTGGCAATAGTAGTTGAATCTCTTCCGCCACTTAGAAATAGTGTATCGCCAGGATTACAATTGCGTTCAACTGCTGTCATTAATATGTCGCCCCAGTCCTTCATTAATGGACCGTCACTGTTTAGATCAATACTGTTTCTATAACGAACTTGTGTTCCTCTGTCTAAACAATGGTCAGGCTGTAGTCTTTTTGTTTCCTGTCTACCTGTTCTCATACCCACAGTCATTTGTCCATACAATAGATCTCGCATTGCATAGAATACTTCATCACTTGCTTTGTCATGTTCAAGTGCCTGGCTCCATAAACTATATACATGTTCACCATTATCACTATACCATAGGGGATAGTTACACAAGTGATCTGTTTGTGCAAACCACCAACCATCTGTACCCTGCCATACCATAGCAAATTGTCCACGAGTCTGTGGAATGTCATGATCAGCAAACATATGGTTCAGTTTGTCCGGTGTATGATCACACCATCCTGCTAACCATAAAGTTCCGTTGTGTAGGTTATGTATTTTAAAATTTTTATTTGTGTGGAACTTCAACTTCACCACCTAATCTAAGTAAGAAATATTCCCATTCAGTATGAATCGTTGTTGTCTGCCACTTATGTCTGGGATCTACATTAGTGGACTTTGTTATCATATAATAGTCTGATAACCATACGACTTTTCCGCTGGTTGATCTACGAGGAAGCCATGCAAAAAATCTATTGCAGTCTGTCATTATTTTACCTTAAAAGTCTCATCGCCAGGCCATAACGGCAATTGTGTTCCCGGTGCTCGCTTGGGTATTTTACTGTCAGCACTTGAAACACAGGCTTTAGTTGTACATTTTACAGGCCCGTCAAATAAACGGAATCCTGTCTCAATATTTCCAAGTGGTTGGTCACCGCAACTATAGGATCGTTTAACACTACCGTCAGGCTCACGAATAATAATACTCCGATAACCACTGCTACACTCCCAACCCAGAAATTTATTAAAGTCGAACGCATTGAATCTCTCCGCTTGATCCATGTACCAAGGATCGCCCTTGTCATCACGGAATTCTATTTGCATGTGCCAAGGAACCTTAGCCGTTTGCTTTCTATAAGCATCATCCTTATCAATTTTAAAGTTTGGCTCTGGACGAACCACATGCTTGTTTTTTACTTCAGTATAGCCACGTTGTGGCATTCCATTATGTAACTTAGCTCTCATCTCATCTGTATATCCATCTACTACTTTACTTGCAGTAGGATCTGATTGTGGCTTTAGCGTTACGTTTATACCTTGATTATGGAAGAACAAAGCATTATCATAATACTGGTCAAATAATGCAGGCACCATAACCATATTAATTGTAACTTGTACATCATGCTCTTGACATAGTATTAGTTTGTCTGCTAGTTGTTGCATCTTCTCTGGTGTATTAACGTGTTCAACGTGAAGGCTTGCTGTAATACTTGCTCTATGAAATTTACTTGCATAATCAACATATGTTTCAAACCATTTCATATTACGGCTACAATTTGATGTCATGTGTACACTTGTATAATTTGTGTTATGTACGTCATCACTTAGATGCTTTAGCATATCCAAGTAGCCTGGATGGAATGTAGGTTCACCACCACTTAAACTAAAGTGGAAACTGTTTAGTCCACGCTCACGTGCTTGGCGTTTTATCTCATCAATAGTTTTTAGGTTAAGTTCAATCGGTCTGTGATCTTTCTTATTACTTCTAGCATAAGGCCAGCAGTATGAACAATTATAGTTGCAAAAACGGCCAAGCAACCAACTGACAGTAAACATATCCCGGTACAACATTGTACGCTGACCCACACGCACCACTTTATCATATGGTGTTTTTGTAAAGTCATATTCACTCCATTTCAGATCTTCACTCATCTACTTTACCTTCTCTAAGTCACTGAACCATGTTTCAAATTCGGGACGTACTTTGAATATATCTGTTCCTCTAATTTTATCTAGAGCTAGAATATATGTTTTAAATTCTAATTGTTTTTCTAACGACTTCTCACCATGTTCGTAAATGTAACTGGGTAATACTCGCCTACTGTCCATATAACCTGGACTGGTACAAAAGTCCTGTTGGTGGCTAATAGTACTTATCCCTTGATCTCTTAGCCATTGCTGAGCAATAGGCTTCTGATCATATGTAATACAATGGTTAGTGTCTACAATACTCGTCTTGCTAACTACTCCAAAGAATCTTAAGATGTTTTCTTTTACTTTTGGTAGTTCATGTTGCTTACCACCACGTGCATATTGGTATATGTTATCCTGCCAACCATCAACACTAATTAATATTTCTGCTCTTGTAAATCTATCTAATATTTTCAGTATCCTATCGTCCAGTAGTGTTCCATTTGTAATTATTCTCAATAACATGTTTGGAACATATTCTATAAGAAACTCCAGGAAGTCTATAAACTGTGAGTGATACAGAGGCTCGCCTCCACTTACTTCAATTGCTCCCAAGTTTTTCCAGAAGTCTATGGGCATCTCTAGCCAGAAATTAGTATCCATATTTTGTGAAGGCTCTTCATCAAAATCCCAGGTGGGTAATAGGCCGTTTAGTTTTTGCTCATCTTTTAGCCAGGCAGTTGATCTCTTACTATTACACATAACACATTTTAAGTTACATTTGTTTGAGAAGTCTATCTTTAAAAAGAATCTACCATCTATAGTTAACTGGTTGATCTTTTTTCTTTGACTTAGATTGCTCCATGATTCATCAGTTACACACTTATTGCATACACCATCATCAAGTGGTCCAGTCTCAAGTTGTTTATATTTGTTAATCCAGTCTAGTGATTGCATTGCTGTTAGGAAGCTACTTGTCTTTGTTAAGTTCACTCTGTTTTTCTTTGGGTTTAGAACACTACAACATAGCTGACCCTGATCTTTATCAGCACCGCTTCTTAGATATATATGATGTGTTCCGGCATTACAATATTTCATTAGTCTTTTCCATGTGGATAGGGTTTGCTATCCTTTATATTTACAAAGACAATATCATCTACCTGTGTTATAATTTTTTTAGTTTTCATATTACGGATCGTTGCTCGCACAGTAATACTTGTTTTGCCTGTGCTTACAGTTTCCATACCAATCTCTACAATATCTCCATGTGTTGCACCATGAATAAAATCAATACGTCCTATTGTTTTAGTAACAACGTTCATACTATCCAGCTGACAACTAACATAGATATATGCTTCTTCATCAATCCAGTCAAGCACTCTCCCACCAAAGAGTGTACCAATAGCATTTAGATCTTTTGGTGCTACCATTTTTCTTGTTCTATAAATCATCACGTTTCCTAAAAATTATATCACAATAACCACACACTACTTCACCACCCTGGGGTATAGTATAATAAACTAAAGGGTGATCCAAGTTCTCTCCGCTACAACGTACTTGATCTGTATCGCTGTAAACAATTACTTGTTCATATCCTTTAACTCTATCGGTCATCTAGCTAACCTCACATAAAACTCAAAGGCATCTGCAGTCTTTTGATCTCTGAAATACCAACACGCTGTATTGTTTTCCCAATTGTCTGTCACGTCCTGCACCCACCAATCATGTTCCATTAATCCCACATTCTCGTAACACCATGTCATCCATCTGTTGTGGTTTATATCCACTATACCTTTATATTGTATAAACGCTCTATATTCCAATGCCACGTTTATTCCTATTGTTCCACCATTTTAAAAATGGATTGACTTTTACTTCGGAATATACCTCTATCACTCTATCATAGAACTTATTGTTAATGTTGCCTATAGCTTGAGCTTTTTGTTTTAGTTGTGCTTTGTCTTCAAACATTAGAGTCATTTGATCTAGCACTATCGTATTCTCAGGATCATTCCAGTAGATCCATCTACTGTCTTCGTTTCTCTGCCTTTGAAGTGCTTGTCTACTAAAGTCACTATCATCATTATAGTAACTGTACATAGTAAAGTATTCACTTGCTGGTGACTCAATACTTAGAGCAACCTGCTGTATTGGTATGCCTGGAAAACAATGTTCCAGTACTGTGTGTATCTTTACATCTTTGTTATTGCCTATAGGATGTGTACAAAAGCTCATCTTACTAGCATCTGAACCACCTATACGCTTTAGATCTTTAATTATTTGTTCTGCATAATCTTCTATAGTGTTATAATCTATAAGTTTGCCACCTATATTATTTCCCGGCATCAGTTTTCGTTTTTTAAATTCGTCCAGTCTTACTTCCATCTCATTAGCAGATCTCCAGGAATTTACATGATCACTTGCACATTTACTTGCTAGTGTGATAAAGAAGTCTCCGCCATGTCCTGGACTAAAGTCAAATAGGTAGAGCTTATTAACATTGGGATAACCTAACTTACTTAGATCAACCATCTAGTTCTCTATTGAAACTAGTGAATCTAGAATATGTACCCGGCTTGTGATTACTGTTTGTAATACTATACTCTAACCAGTTTATAGCACCATCAATATGCAATAGGTTAAACTTGTGATAGCCGGGTTGCTTTGCTATTATGTCTTTAGTTACTTTAAGTTTTTCTATACTCTCCTTTAGTTTCTTTGGAGGCAATATATTAGCATGTTGAAATTCTGGATATTGTAATCTACTTGTGTGCCACTGTATGCCTAACTCTATTATAATAGCTTCTGCCGTTTTGTCAAGCTCTAAGGCGTTAAAAGCCGAAATACATGACGTACCTTTTAACTGTACAATGTTATCACCTAGTGCTTCTTTAACTTTAGCAATGTTTTCTTTTAGTAGTTGCCAATCACTACCTATTCTAATATACTTGTTTAGTTCATCATAGCCGTCAATACTGATAGTTAACTTAATAGCTTTAAATTTTTTCCACAGTTCAAGAATATTATACTTGTCGTTTAGTAATAAAGTACTCAAGTTTGTGGCATACTTTAGTATTACTTTTTCTGGGTTCTTTACGTTTGCTAACACACGATAGTGTATTGGATCCAGTATGGGTTCTCCACCTGCAAATTCAATCTCTTCTACGTGATCCATGAGTGTAACTAGTTTATCTATAAAGTTTTTATTTGTTTCAAACATATTATATAGTCGCTTACCACCTGCAATCTCATGTACCTTTTTTACATATGATTTAGTCTCTTCATCATAGAACTTCTCAACTCTATCCCAGTCCTGAGCCCATTTTGAACTGTCCTTTGGCCAACACATACGACATTTAAAGTTACAGATGTTTGAAAGTTTTAGTTCCATAATAGGAATCTTAAATGGAGTTACGCCTGTCTCAATCCATTCAGTAATATTTGAAATATATTCCGGATTCATGCCATGATCTATTAGTCTATTCTGTCTTAGGCTTAGTATCTGTTGATCTTCCATCTTCCAACAGTTTTTGCATTGTGATATCTTTTTACCTGAAACTAAATCCTGTCTTACTTTGTTTAGATAGTCTGAGTTCCAATATTCTTCTAGATCAAAGTTGCCGTTCTGTACATGTGGATTACCATTGTAGGTATCATATCCATCCACAATATTTCTGGGTGGTTGTCCTCTACAACATAATTTAACTTCTCCCTGTGGAGCAGTACTTATATGTACAAAAGGAAGTATACAAAACGTGTCTGGATTAATGTCCACACCCGATTCTTCACTGATCTTACTAATGAAATCTGTTGCTTCCTTACTTACTTTTTCATAATTATTCAAGTGGTTTCCCAACTCTTAGTTTATGTACATAATCTGGATGTGCTTTACTAATAGCAACATCGGCCGCACAAATACAATCCGGCTTGTTACATATAATAGTTTCAGTTGGCATTTCAAAACTTCCATCATAGATATTACCTAACTTGCCACCCACTTTACAAATAGCACGATATACATCACCAGTGTTGGCAATGCTTATCTGTTGTACGCCGGCCCAACACTCCCAACCCATGAAGCGATTTTCCTCACGAGCAGTTACGTTGTTTACATTATCATCTTTACTTGTACCATCTGATGAAAATGTACGAATATTATTAAAATTATTTGTAGACATACTATTACTTATCCTGTCGTTCTGCAGGTATAAATTTGCTGAATATGGGTTGATTTGTCATATCTGTATTATAACCATCAACGCCACATTCTCGTTCACATGTCTCCATATCAAAATTAGTTTTTACTAATACTTCCATAACGTTCTTCATGACTTCTTCGTGGGTATATATGTTTAGATCATTTGCATCTTTGGCCACATTATACTTTTCACACCAATCGTTCCAGTCCTTGTGATTTGTATATACAAAACAACAAGGGTATAACTTGCCACTTGCTCCTAGGAATCGAGCCATGCCTTTAAGACACTTCGCTGAAATCCCAATCGATTTGTCTGTGTTCTGATTCATCTTTAAATAACCCTGGATGATAGTTTCTTAAACTTTTTACTGGTCTAAATTCGTTAAACCCTATTTCTTTACTAAATTTTTCTGCTTCATCTACCTGATGTGCGTTATATGGAAATACAATATATTTCCAACTTAGGTATGGTCTATTTTTAGCATTATGTAGAGCCTTTACTGCATACATAATAGTTGACCATTTACTGTTCTGTCTGTAGATATGATTTGTATCTTCGAGTCCATCAATACTAAAATGCCAAATATGTTTGCCTCTTTCCCAAGGCAACGCCGCCACACTATCCCAAAATGCTTCGTTACGATGGGCACCGTTTGTTTCTACAAAAAACTTTTTACCCAAGTCCATTGCATATTTTATAATCTCTAAGAAGTTTGGATGGTATATTGCATCACCATATGCACCCACAAAGTTATATTTGTTATAGTTTGTGTTTCGAAGTATTGCTTTGATAGTATCTAATTTTATAA
>JGI24004J15324_10000808_pt1 | contig 12565 bp, 26 predicted proteins | sample LinPmetageLP32_FD_15324 | JGI IMG/M metagenome (IMG submission 15324)
CTAACTGTTACTAATCCTAATATGAAAGGCATGGGTAAGCGTGAAAAACTTATGCGTGCTAATCAAGAACAAAGTAAATCTAATGTATCAGCTGCAAGAGCTACAATGTACAAAGATAAAGCTTCTACACAATTTCAATTAGGTAATACATCATTAGCTAATCAATACAGTTTTAAATCTAAAAGCGCAGAAAAAAAATCTTATCAACAAAGTTATAGGGCTAGTAGGTATTCTAAGTAACACCTGAGTGTCTATCTAAATAACCTTCTAACAGTTCTCTATACGCTACTTTTGTACCCATAGACTGACGACCATCGTATATATCATGATGCCATTTACATAGTACAGCTGTATTATCTACATTATATTTGCGTGCTTTGTTGCCACCCATACCTATATCTTTAAGGTGTGCTAGCTCTAACCATTTACTACTGTCACAATTTGCCCACTCACAGACGTTTCCTGCCCTTATAAAGGCCTCTTCTCTTATCTGTGCTATATCATTCATCGATACTATACATAGTATATTTAAGTGTAATTTCCTCATTAGCTTTGATAGGTCTAATAGGAAACAAATGACTAACTATTGTTCCATCAAACCTTTTAACTTCGCAGTTAGGTGTTTCACTATGATTAATAAAACCTCCTAAAGGTGTACGAAATACAGTACCTACTTCTTCGTACCATACATGTGTTACACCTATAGAAGTTTCTAAATCTTTAATAGCCTTTAATGTAAATAAACCTAAACCTTCTATATCACTAGATTTTATAGTCATATTGTTTGGTAAAGGTCTATATGTTTGACTATCCATATACTGTAAGGTATCTGCCTGAAGGCATGTCCCATGTTTGCATGATGTCGTTCCATCTAACTTTATTTTCTTTAGACGAACCCTCATAAATACAATTAGATACATGCATAAACAATTGAGTACTACATTTACCATCAACTTTACCTATGCTAGATTCAGCCATACCAAATAGTTTATCTATGTAGCGTATAGTATTCTTTGTTATTGCTCCCATATCTTTTTGTGTAGCGGGTCTCATTGCATGCTCTATGTCTGGCATCTGTTCTCCATTAGCTACAGTTATACGTCTAGGACAAAACGTTGCGTTGTTAATTGTTTCTATATCGTGTGACAATTTAACTTGTAAGCTAAGTGTTTCTTTATCTATTGTATAAGAAGCCCATATAGGTACATTCTTATTTGTTACTCCTAATAATCTTTTACCACCAAATTTATTAATAGTTGATGCTAAAACTTTTTTACTTTTATTCCAATCTCTAAACTTTTCTTTGTCTGATAAGTCTGTTGTTGCATTCCTAGCTTCTTTAGAAGCAAATGCTTTAAACGAATTACTCATAGTTATTCCTCCTCTAATCCTGCTAGATGAAAGTTGTAATCTTTTACAAATTTATCCATCAAGTATCTTAATGCTATTGTGTCTGGTGCTACGTTAAACGTGTCACTTCCACATGCTTTACTAAATCTCTGCGCCCATACTTTCATATAACGCGGATGATTAAATATATTTATATTTTCTATATCTATTTTTTCTTTTTTATTCACCAAAAAACTCCTCGTTCATTTCTTCTTCTAATTCATCTATACAACTAGAACAATATTTAATGGCGTCCCAACCTGTGTAATAACTTTTACTACACAATTGACATATAAGATTTTGTACAATTTCTATATCTTTTATGTGTCTATCTAGTGCTTTTTTGTATTGTTTATACATCATAGTTTCCTTTCCAACAATGTTTACTAGAGTTCCAGTGATGCCAGCCATCATTGTAGACTAGCCAAGCTGCATATCTAGTAGCAACTTCTGGATTTGTTCGCTCTCCTATTATATTAAGCTTTTGTTTTAACCAAGACCAAGTCTTGTCATTAAATTGCCAGAGTCCAACGTCATGCGTACCATCTTTGTTAACTCCTACTACTGTAGGTCTACCGCTACTCTCGCAGTATATAACTTTAGCAGCACGTATGACGTCTTCATCTTTAAAATAACGTTCTATCGTAGGTAACCAATTCCTAACAAAGTACACCACATAGTTTGTTTTCCGGCACTCACGATACTCAGTTATTTCAACAGGTGTCGGTGCTGTTACCCACAGACACGCTGTTAAAACAAATTCTATCATTAGCTAATGGTAGTTCTAGTAGGTACTTTGGTGCAGTAATAACTGACAAGTCCCTTAGTTTTAGTAGGCAGTGTAGTTATTTCATAACCTTCTGCTCTTAAGTTAAAGAGTATCCCACCAAATCTATGGCAGTATAACTCTCTTACAAACTCCCAATTAGTTATAGGGTCAGAGTTTTTAAATTCTTCTAACGCCCATGCTACTAACTGTGTTTTATTTGTTACATGTGTGGGTACAAGTACCCCTCTAAATGCACTTGGTATCATAGTTATCCTTTCTAAGTTTACGATTGTCCATCTAAGTTCCATTCTTTAGGTAGGTCTGAGTTGTCAAGCCACCAAGACTTACGCCACTTACCACTATGTCCTCCGCATATTACAGGGTCATTAGTACTGCAAGTAAAGTCTGGACTTTTCTCCGACCGTTTACTATTACGATTGTCATACACCATCTGATTACAGAATGGACATTTCAAATCGTCTCTGTATTTATTTTGCTCTTCCATTTTTTTAACTACGCCTCCTAGCATGTCACCAGCTGGTTGTACATCTGGCTCTTTACTTTCTATTTCTATACCAACAGATTCTAACTTCTGTTCTATTGACATCTGTTCAAAAGACTCATCTGATACAACATCAGGCATATCAACTAACTTTTCTATGTAATTAAACCATGTCTGTAGTTGTTCATCTGTCCATATTGTCTTGTCTTTAGGATACTTCTTAAGCTCTGCATATTGATTTGCTGAACCTAGTACCTTGACTAGAGTTTCTTTTGAATCTATGTTAGCTGTCATAGCACTAACAGTTTCTGATATAAATGTTACATCCTGACTCATGATTCAGTACCTAAGATACTGTCCATGATTGCTGCATGAGCAGCTTTATCATCAGGTGATAACTTGTTTTCTTTCTTACGCATATCTAATTTCTTAGTGGTTTGTACCATAGCATCTTTGTCTGCTTGCTCTTGGGTATAACCATCAGGTGCGATAGATGTAGATTCTTCTTCTGTCTGTTTACTACCAGACCATAGCTCTACACCTAAGCCGAACCTCATACATGCACGTTTAAATGCATCAGACTCTGCGTCTTTTAAGTTGTTACCGTCATTAAACTTAGCATTGCCAAGCTTGAATGTATCAACATCACCGAAGCCATCGTAACTACCCATACCTTCTATGATGATAGTACCTTTAGCACCGACTATTCTTTTCTCTCCATCGTGATAACCGTATACAGGTTTACACTTCCAGGAGTAAATTACACCGCTATCACGTAGTCTTTCTACATAATTAGCGTGTGGTACGTAATCCCCGAACTTACCAGCAGGTGCTTTTTTTACTAGCTCCTGTGGAAATGGGGATAACAAGTCAACGTTATTATTCATAACTTCCTTTCTTTTACTTTCTTCTGCCGAAGGGCAATGGTGCCGAGGCAGAAGGAAGTTTCTATTCTTCTTCTGTATTCAAGTCTACTAGCTTCGCAATGTTAGTTATACCACGTTCAAGAGGTATTAACTTTACGTCACCTTGGTCGTTAGCTAGTATAATCTGTGGTCTGTCACCTATACCAGAGTATTCTATACTTGTTAACTTCCATTTAGACTTGACAATTAAGTTAGCCATATACTTATTATACTCATGCATCTTCTAGATTTACAAGGTATTCAGCAGTTACTCCTTGACCTGGCTTAGCAAACAACAGGTACTGACATGGTCTTCCCATGCTAGCAAGCTGCTCTTGTGCATATGTGTTATAGCTTTCTGTACTACCATTAACCCATAAACGTATGTCATTTACGTACATAGTTGTTGGTGTATGGAAGTGACCAGCTACTGCATAGTCAAAGTCAGGCATTAACTTAGCCGATGCTAGTGCTTTCCAACCTAATAGTTTCTTACCGAAACCATACCAAGGGAATCCACCATGGCCTCGTACGTTATCACCATGCCATACGAAGAACCTACAGTTCTTACCTAAGTCAGCTATACCAAACCAATGCTCGTCACCTGTAGGTATACCAAACTTAATTCTTTTCTCATGTTTGTATACCATAGACATAATTTTTCCAAGCATTCTATCGGCGTTGCTATCAGGATGATAGTCTTTTCTAGCTCTACCACCTAAGCTACCGTGATTACCTATGACCCAAGTAACATCTACCTCTTCAAAGTTAGCAAGTAATATGTCAAAGAACTTTGTCATTATTCTAGGACCATCTACTGTCACTTGGTTATATAGACTTGCATCTATTAAATGTGATTGACCTGGGAATATAAGTTCACCTTCTACTATGTCACCAGCAACTAGCACTGCGCACTTTTTTACTGTGTGCGCATGTCGTTGCAGGTTTGTCAAGGTTACTATCCTATTAGCGTATTCTATTACACGTTTCTCAGCTACCTCTGTGCTATAATCTGGAGTTACTTTTGCAAGTTGTACATCAGATAGTATTGCAACAGCTACCTCTTCATCTCTATTTTTTTTAGAGATTGAAGGCTTAGGTATCTTTGGTTTATCCCACGTCCTTAAGTTGGTATTAACTGCTTCAAGTAAAGCTTCTATTAGGTCAGCTTTTTTATTCTTAGCTTTGTCTAATTGTTTTAATAAACGAAGGTTGTCTGCTTTAAGTGCTTGAATCTTAAGTGATTCAGCTTCAGCAAACAGTTCGTCTATATTATCTTTACTTGTCATTGTTATCCAACAAGTTAATGAAATGATTCCTTACTGCGGATTCACTTATCTTGATATTGAAATGTTCTTTAAGTAGTCTAGATACTACATAAGGTTTCAATTGTCTACCAGCAATAACTCTTTCTTCACATCCAAGCCAAAAAGGTTTAGCTTCGTCAGTAATTCTATCGAGTATCTTGCTATGCTTTCCTGATTCTGCTTCTGACAGCAGTTTATCTATATCTTTCATAGTGTTCATTATACTCACAGTATTGTATATATGTGTGTATTTAATTTCGTGACAGCCTCTCTGGCATTCCCTCGCTGTTTCGCGGGGGTGGGGCCCCCACTCACAGCTCCGTCTGCCAACGGGCTTGTCACTTATTTTAGGTAAGCGAAGGAGTGTTCACTATAGGTTGATTGTTGACATCATTGAATACCTTGTTCGTAGTTCTCCTACGACTCTATTCTCCTCCTGATAAAGGCTTTACAAAGGAAAGGATTCTTTGCACTCATAAGAGTTGACCTTTATCCTTACCACTGTATCACATGTTCAAATTAAGTCCATGTTCCTTTACTTCTTCTATGTTCTTAAGGTTTATAATGTTATATTTCTTAACAGATTTATTTATATCAGCCATTAAGTTAAACCCAGATACCTCACCTGTAGCACCAAACACATGCATGTCTGATACCCAGATTCTTTTAGCTGGTTGTGTACCTAGCCATTCTAAAGCTGGGCCATCTACAACATTACCGTAACCTGTATATCTATCTAAATATTTTTGAGTTACACGCTTACCATTCTTAGCAATGATACGTAAATCACCTGTATGACCACGACCATTGTACATAGCAATAGTAACTGCAGGTAACATCTGCATAATGTCTAAGATATCTTGACCATCAAATGACATAGAACCTGACGCATCAATAAGTATTGTGCCACCAAGTGCTGTCATCTTTTGTTTGAATATCTTTCTATCTATGCAGTATCTGTTAATGTACTTAGGATTGTAACCAAAGTCAGCTGGTCTATACAACCTACCACCTTTAAGTCTACCTTGTAAGTTAACAGTCAATGGAGGTTGATGCATGAACATCTCACCCCAGTAACCTGTACCTTCAGAACCACTGTATAACAGATTAGCTATATCATCTCTAGTACGTTGTTCTAAACTACCACCATCTAACTCATTAGATTCTTCAGCTTCACCTTCATCTCCTNCCATACCAGGTGCGGTATGTTTTGGTNTAGGTTTATATACTTCATCAGGNTTAGGTTTGTCTCTAAACATGTCAAGTATTNTACTCAATGGTTCTGCATANTTTTGTACCTTACGATAGCTAATAGTATGACCATAACTATGGTCAGTTATCTTATACATAAATTTAGCTACAACTTTTTGTGCAAACATGATTTGTTCTTTACGATAATCAGTAACATTAGGGTCATTGTTTATCATGTCAAAACATGATGACATTACAACCCATTCATCGTTGTATCTAAAACTACGATAACTTCTATTAGTTTCATGGTCTGGTGTACGCCATTTACTAGCTAGACCCATAAGTATTATCTCTGCAATACCTGATTCATAAACTAACTTCATGGTTTCTTGTTGTATTGTATCCAAACATTTTGATGGTTCAGATAATGCTAACTTGTTCTCATATAGAAGATGATTAATTCTAACCTCTTCTAATACATGAACAGCTTCTGCACGTACACCTGGCTTTAGCTTACCCATAGTCTTCGGACTCCACTTGGCATGACCAAGTTCATGTCTACGTATCATACGACTATGATTGATACCACATTCCTTACACTCTCTATCGAGTGGGACTGTCATTTGTCTGTTGAGATTATCTGTTGAACCTGCAGGACTGTTGTTAACAGTACCTACTACTTCCCACTTCTCACCAGTAACAATCTCTGGATATGGATAAGCTTTACTGTTAGGCACGAGCTAATGTAACGGCATCTATTAATTCTTCTGCTTTGTCTGCAAAGATTAACTTAGCGGCTGTCTCTGGTGTAAAACCTTTCTCTTGTAGTGCAAAGAACTCTGTCCATGCACGTACTGAGATACGTTCTTCATCATCTTCTACTAATGTTGTATCATTAATTACACCATGCCACTCATCTGGAAACTTTTCCATAGCTTTAGGGTGTATACTGTCAACATATATTTTCACAGGGAATCTATCTTTTAACGCTAGTGGCAATGATTCAGGTGGACTGTTCGTAGTAGCTACGACTTGAAAGCCTTCAGCTGGACGTACTGTCTCCTTAGTATCATTGTTTAATGTCAACATTGCTATGTCTTGGTCATCAAGAATAGCATGTAGAAATGTCATAGCATCTGGTGATGCGTGGTCTATCTCGTTGATAACCAACCTAGCACCATTACGCCATGCTTGAATAGCAATACCATCATGCCACTCAAAGCCACCATCTTTAGCAGGTTTATAGAAACCTTCTAAGTTAGCAGCTGCTGTATCTTCTGTCATAGTTATCTGATAAACATTAGCTTGACCTTCCATGTTTAATGGAGTGCCTTGTTTAACAGCACTATATGTTTTACCTGTACCTGGAGGGCCATGTAGTAATACTCTACGTGACTTACCGAGTACAGATGATATCATTTTCCAACAATCGTTGTTACTCATATTATCTCCTCTTTATAGTTAGGGACAAATCGACAATATATATCTATCTGTCCAGTTTTATTTCTTCTTTGTTGTATCTTGAACTTACCTTTGTCTGATAAGTGTGCGATATTTCTTTGAGTCATAGACTCTATGTTTGCTTTAACACCACTAATCCACTTGTCTTTAGTAGATATAATGAACCATTGTTCTGGTGATGACAAAAGTATTTTTACTTTGTCATCTGTTAATAGACTAGGTTGCTTACCTTTTCTATTTAGATATGGTTCGGGTGGTATAGCAGGTTGCATTCCTTCAGGCATCATTGTTATGCTCCTTTAGGAAATCTTCTGCATCATCACCAGTATGTGATGCGTGATGCATTACACTATCAACAGTCATATCAACACATACATCCTCATCATCTACTCTATTACCTTGTATAGATGTAGGTTGTAATGCTAACCAAGATTGAAATAATCCAATCTCAATTGCTTGTTCATATATATCTTTGATATCTTTACGTGTAAATGTATCTTGATTCATATACATAGGATTACTGTTAATATAATCCGCCATAGTTTCTGCTCGTGCTTGATTTATTAACTCTATGCCACGATTAATAGCACTGATTAAACTATCAGCCCATACTTCAACACGATATACCATATGGCCTGCATCATTTTCGTCTGGTATCCATTTCTTATCACCATTACTATCTGATGATATGTAATTTGCAATAACATAATACTGATTCATATCACGTTGTTTGCTTGTCATACCTACTACTTCCATAGTATTTCCTTTCTTTCATAGTCGACTTCTCTCGAAGTACATAAGCAACGAGAGAGAAGGAGACATGACTGAGTGGTATGTTCGGGCAGAACTTACTCAGTCATACTCCTAGGGCTACGTACTAGTAGCTTGTAACACACTAAATTTTAATGTACTACAAGCTACTCACAGAATCACTCTCGTGACTATGGACAATGCTGTGAATAGCCCGCGTTAGTTAATCTAAAATACTAGATAGATGTGATATACTGTACATTCTAGGTTGATGATAAGTAAAATCTATATCACCGTCATTGTTAATGTTAAGTACTAATGTATCTATCTGTTCAATTGCGTCTTCCATTGTGGTATCACCACTGAATGCAAAGTCAACTGATAATACATTCTCATCTTTCTTTGTATTACTATCTATATATTTATATGTCATAGTTCCTCCTCTATATATTCTGGGTAACAAGGTTCACAATAATGAAAGTTATTAATTAAACCACCACCATTGTGTGTATGTGAGTAACGTCCACATCCCTCGCATAATAACCAACCACCCATTATCTACCAAATTGTTTGAACAATTCAGTAAATGATGTTACATGTTCTTGTTCTACCATACCAAAGTTTTCTATTGGATAATCTGTGCGATGTGGTTCGGGTAAGTCATACTCATACTCATCAAGAAACTTATTAACTATCTCTACTTTATATGTCTCTGCTATGTGTTGTAATAATAAGAATGGTTCACCCCATGCAGATTCAAATGTAAGAACAATACTCTTATCATCTTTACTTATTATCTGAGTCTCTCGGTCTCCCCATTTAGTACCCCAGTTAAGATACTGCCAATCAATAGGGTTATTGCAATTGTATTTTGCATTTAAATCATCAAGTGTCATATCTAATACTGGTCGTCTAGTACCATCTTCATCTTCATACCAGTTACTATATCTAACATCGTCAATAGTTATTGCACCACTGTGTATTTCTGTTAGTTCTTTTGGTGTAGGTAATGTATGAGCTAAGAAATATACATCTTCATCTATAGATATATCATCATATAGTTCATCTATACTATTCTTATCTCCAGTAATTACTACTTGATTTGTTACCCAGTTAGGCATTATTCCTCCTCCTTATATGCTGTTAATTTTTTAAGTACTTGATTGTGCATATTAATTTGTTTTTGTAATATATCTACAAGCTTAAGTAAGTCTGTTAATATATTTTTTGTAATTTCATTGTTGTCCATATTTATTCTTCCTCGTTTATAGTTTGTTTTGTTATCTGATATAAGAGTGCTTCGAGTAACATACCACTGTGTGTACGTAACTCATCACGAACTCTATCATTTGTTTTCCAGTTAACTAAGTCTCTTATCATCCATAAAATGACAGTCTTAAGTTGTTTCTTAGTCAATAGTTCTAATTTATTTAACGCTTTTTCCATAGTATCCTTTCATAAGTATCGTCTGCGTGCAGACAAGAGTCACACGCAGAGGATACGAATAGTTTAATTAAAGGGTGAGTCTTCAAAGATAAACTCTGCTCTTACAATACCTAAGGCATCTAAGTCTGAGTTAATCCTTGTATCCACAAGTCCCTCATGATATGCAGTTACTGCATTTTCTATCATCGTATTTAGTTGGTTGATTTGTGACTGATTAAGTATCGGCTTGAGTGTTTCCACTGCATTCTTAATGTCAATTATATTATCCATAGTATTCCTTTCATAGTGTTATATAGTATACATACATGCCTGACTTAACAGACATGTATATAATATTTATCTAAATGCTAATCGCATTTGTGTTAACTTACTCAATGGTCTACGAGATACTTCCCATAGGTCTAGTCCATTTATATATGCTTTGTTAGCACAGTCAACGTAATGAATGTTAAGTGGATACTTAATTAGTTCTCCACTACTATCTCGTTTCGTACCTGGTTTATAGTATGCGTCTTTATGAAAGACTATAGGGTAGGTACATATTCTACATACTTTCTTTTGTTTAAATTTAGTCATAATTTAATACTCCCAAATTGTTTTAGTTTGTGGATACTTATCTATGTATGTATAAAAATCTTTTTCTGGTGTCCATATGGTTGGACTACCAGCAAATGTTTCTTTATCGTACATATCTATTTTTAATTTAGTCATAACTTAATTCCTTTCTATTGACTAATTACTTTGCTATAAATAGCTTGTAACAAACTAATTCACAACGTTTGCGGGACTAGTTAACCTACCTTCGTTATCACCAATGGCAATAAGGACAATGTGCGTGACTTCGTGTATCAAACATAATTAAATGTCGTTAACTTCGTAGTTGCTCTTATTAATTTGCTACAAGCTATTTACTTTATCTTCCTATGTCGGTAGTATCTACCGACACAGGCTTCATCAACTGTTGTTTCTCAACAGTCTAAACATTACATTCACTAACACTGTTCTACCTTATACGGCAACAGTTGATATGTATATGTTCTATAGTACCTACCAAAGGGCTGATAGGTACTAACAACATACTGTTTAGTATGCACTCTCGCTTTCCATAACTTCTACTACAACAGTCTCTGTAGCTGACGCTACTTCAACTGGTTTTACATAGAATTTAGAAGTTGGACTTTGATTATGATAAGTCAACAATTCCTTCTCAATAGCAAATAACTGTGCCATTAAAGCAGATATCTCGGTATCTGTCTTATCTAAATGTAACCACAATGTATAAGCAGAACGTTTGTTCTTACTATATAGTTGTAGTCCCGGTTGTAACTTGTCCTCGAACTTAAGTTCTCGTCCAGTTTTACCGCATATAGGTGTTACCCATTCTTTTTTAGTTGACATATTAACTCCTTTCTAATTGTTGTTAATTGTTTAACATGTCTGATATACATATAGTATATCCAGAAGTCTTACCGACCTCCAGAGGTCGGAAGGGAAGACTTCAAGATATCTATAGGATTAATGTACGTCACATTGATTAGTAACACATTCGCATAGTTCTGAGGCCAATGGGTTATCATCTCTTATGTCATCACTGACACATGTGCGACATACACCGTGTACTGTTTCGTGGACTAAGTCACCACACATTTCACATTTAATCATTTATAGTTCCTTTCTTCGAGACGTTCTCGACTACTTTGTAGTCGGGAGAGAACGTATCATAGTTCATAGTATTGTATAGGAAATCATTAAGCAGTAAGGGAACTTAAATGGACTACATACTGTTTTATTTAACTGTATATAACAAGTATCTTACCTGACTTCCAGAGGTCTGGAAGGTAAGATACAAGTAATAAGAAATTTAGTATATCAATTGTTTTATTGTTCATAGGATATTCTTTGACTACCATATGTAAACCAAGCCTCTCTATATATAGTACGTATGTCTAGAAATATATGCTGGTAATTCTTTATAGAAACCCCAGTAAGTACGGGCGTTAGCGGGCATTAGGGGTAGATGTTTGACTTAACATGTTTTAGTGTCCTTGGGTACTGCCTTTGTCTGTCTAGTGTACTGTCTCGCCAGTCAGCAGCTTTCCGCATCCCGATTGCAACTTCACCTGTAACAAAATACTTGTGTTAAGTGTTTGTAATTAACACGACTATACCATATAATTCTCACTATACAAACATCTAAAGGAAGTTAGTTAAATGTCACATAATGTAATCTGTATTGCAGAGGGTTGTAGGAAGAAATTAACAGGCAGACAGCGCAAATTTCACTCTACTACCTGTCAGAAACGACAATTTGCTAGAGACAAAAGACATAATACAAAAGCTGACATAAAACCTATTAATATAGAACGTAAATCAGACGATGGAGACTATGCTAGTGTTAGAAGAGGTCAGTATTACCGAGCTTTTGTAAGCGAAGGAATAGCTGACCAGGTTGCAACTGGCGATATGACGGTAGCTGACGCAGCTTCCCTCCTTGGTTGCACGTCTGCTACTGTCTCTCGCATGCTCGCTGCCTACAAGATAGACAGCAGAAACTCTATAGCTGCAGAAGACTGGGAGTTATCAGTCGAAGCAACCGAAGCATTAGAAAATTTTGCTACCTTCCGACAAAAATATTTCCGAACCGAACTAGGTAAGCAGTATGACACTGCACCTTTTCACACTAACTGGATAAATAACATTATAGATAGTATAGAAAACGGTAAAGAGTTACTTATCTTAAGCCCCCCTAGACATGGAAAGACAGAACTGTTAATACATTTTGCTGTGTACCAGATATGCAAGAATCCAAACCTACGTATTATGTGGGTAGGTGGAAACGAAGATA
>JGI24004J15324_10000811_pt1 | contig 12551 bp, 10 predicted proteins | sample LinPmetageLP32_FD_15324 | JGI IMG/M metagenome (IMG submission 15324)
GAAATAGCCTTTAACTAAGTCTTTTAATTCTGATTTATTCATAATAAATGTAAATATTAAAAGTTGTTAAGTTTCTTTTCTATAGTAATAAATAGGCTGATATATATCTTTTTAGAAATCTTAGGAGAGAGACGTTACTTTCTAAGCTTTTCCACTAAGAATTTAAATAGCCAAGCACCCATAGCTCCGATAAATCCTAATAAGAACGCTATAAATATATCTTGTAAGTGCATAAACGACACGACACTCGAACTCATAAAGCCTATAGAACCTGTTTGAAAGTTAGTTAAATCCATTACTCTTTGATTATTATATTGTTGCATTTTGTACATTTATAGTAACCTCCCTCTACGGGCTTAAAGTAACTCATTGTACTATTACACTTATCACAATCCATTTTTTCTTCAAATCTAAATCCCATCTATATATATTTATATATTAAGCTGCGTTAACTATATTGTTTTGAAATATACCTTCTATAGAAAACCCTTTTACTACTCCGTCTTTTATCATTTGCCAAGTAGCATCATCTTCTACCTTATATTCTCCCATCCAAGTACCAAGAGGTACATTCATATTATACATATTTGACTTATCATTCATACTATCTTCTACTATCCAGCTAGAGGTCATATGAGCATCTACTAATGCATCTGGGTTATGTTCTAGGTTAACATTATCTAATAGTTTCTCTCTCATTGCTTTTTCAGCTATATCTCTTACTGTATCTTCTGAGAAGTAAACATAATACGGGTTATTGTCTTCATCTACTCTTAAAATAAGCTTGTTAGGTATAAGTAAAGGACCTACTACCTTTCTTTTATCGTGATCTAAGCCAAATTTATACTCCGTAGAAGAAGCAATCTTAGCTTTATTCATAAACGTTACAGTAACTTTTTGTGTCTTAGGTTTCTTTTGGTATAGGTAAACAGCTCTCCAAGAATGTCTACAGCCATANGAACCTTTAAACTCATATATATTATAGTACTGAGGAAACTCTGGGTTACTACCTTGTATATTTTGTAAGTCAGTCTTAGACCATAAAATACCTTTGCCACTAAGATCCATCATACGTTTACAAAACTTTCTAATCTTAGAATCTACCGGTCCAACATATTCGTATAGTACCTTAGCACCTTTAGTTGTTAAAGCATCTTCTCCTTTAGCCTGTCTTTTAACTGGTAAACCAAACACATGTTTAAAGAATTCTTCTGGTTCTACTATTTCATAGCCGTCTTTCTTTAACTTACTCACGTAAGTCCCTCTATCTTCTAGTCTCTTAAAGATGTTCTCTTGTTCGTGTATAGGTAATGCATCTATTATTTTCTCACTTGAGAGAGATACCTTACTTGCTCTAATCTTTTCTAGCTTATTTGAAGCCCATTCAATCATAGCAGTACCACCCCAAGCATCCCACATTAAGCCTCCGCACCCTTCACTGTAGGGAACATCCTTGTATTGTTGATGCCGTTTAAAGCTAGCAATTCTTGCAATAGTATCTTCTGATATAGGGCGTCCGTTAGCAAGCTGTCTAGCTCTTGTCCATCCAACTCTTGTGCCACAGTCATTATCAGGGTGGCTTTCTTTCCATTCGATCGCTTTCTTGGCAGCAGCTCGTCCAGATTCAGGATAATCGTCAAAGGATTCAAATTCATAATCTCTATCTTCTAAAGGGTTAGCATAATTTGGTAGACTAGATACGTCTATATCTAAGTCCATTTCTTTTTGTACCATTACAAATTTACCTCCCATACCAGGATGGTTAGTACAGTAGTAATATAATTCTTTAGGTGTAGAAGTTTTAGGACAGAAATGTATTCTATCTAATTGATACTCTACTTCGTCAGTACCTTGACCTAAATAAACTTGACCACCATTATGTATACCGTCAGGAGTAGTAGATAATCTCATAGGATGATCTTGATTAGACTCATCGCATTGATCGATACAGTATTTCTTATCTATCTCTAAGTGTAACTCTGGTAGTAACGTATCATCTATAACGTACTTTTTACCATCGTCTGTTTTAACTACAGAGACATAAAGCATTTTATGCTCATCTTCGTAATGACTATCTAGTTTTAAAGCATCGTAACATATAGCTGCTGCTTGATCGTCACCGTATCCTTCAGATTTTAGTACTGGAATACATCTACCAATATAAGAATCTTTTGATTCTCCTGGTAATCTTTCTACGAATTGTTCTTTCATTGCAAGTTTTAGAATTTCAAACTCTATAGCTTCTAATACTTTTTTATTGTTAAATGCAAAGAAATCTGCTTCTATAGCCGGCTCTTCTACTAATGCTACTGCATCAAATCCATTTAACATTTCTAACTTGTCTATTAATAATTCTATAATTCTCATATAATTTTTAGTTTACCGTTCTTCTTTTATTTATTTTAGCATCAGCCTCTTGAGCATCAGTAACATCTCCAGATAGAACAAAAGTTCTAATTGCTGGTTGTGCTCCAGTAAATTGAGGAGCTGATGTATCTTCTAAGTTAGCTAATCCCTGTGAAGGTGCTGAACTTGTAGCTACTCCTGCATTACCGCCTCCTCCTGCACCACCACTTATGGCAGCTATCTGAGACTTAGCAGCTTTTCTTGCTGATATAATACTTGCAATAACTCCTCCAATAGTAGCAGCAAATGCAGCAATACCAAAAGGTCCTAAAGCGGCAACGAATGCTCCTAAGGACATAGATGCTTTACCTGTAGCGGCAATACCTGCTAAAGCTATCTCTTGTGCTGTTGCTGTAGCATTAGCTACTTGCTTCTTAGCAATTTGTACCATCTCTATTGCAAACAGCTTAGCATTCATTATAGCTTCTAATCCTGCTAATGTTTGTTTAAGAGTAAATTGATCTCTTTCTGCTTTTATTCTTCTTATCTCTACTTGTCTTTCTTTTGCATCTATTCTTGCCAAAGATTCTGCTCTTTCTTGTTCTGTAAGACTAGAGTTATTTATTATCTCATCTCTTTCTCTTTGTAAGTTAAGTAACGTTCTTTCGTACTTTTGTTGAGATAACATCTCTATGTTACCAAATGCTTGACTTGCTAAATCAAAGAAAGAAGTCCAATTTTCTTTATTAGCTAATGTTTGTTTTAAAGCATCATCTAATCCTTGTCTAAATTTAGTTACTACTCCATCCTCTCCTAATAGTCCATCGAATACATCTTCGAAATCTTCGTCTATAAATTGTGGATCAAATTCTTCTTCTACTGTTTTATCAAATGCCTCTACAAAAGACATTGCAGCTTCATCTCCAAAGTTAGCAAACCATTCTTGTTCTAAGGCTGCTCTTTCTTTCTCTAAAGTTTCACTTAACTGAATTTGTTTTATTCTTTCGTTAAATGCTTCTTTTCTTACTCTAGTTTCTTCTGCTATTCTTATTAATGTTATTTCATGAGCTTTAGCTTCTATATCTTCTGCTTCTCCTTCAGTCCTTTTAAGATTATCTAACTCAGCATTTAATAACTCTATTTGTTTATCATATACTTCTTTAGCAGTAGCTCCTTTTGCTTTTAGTATATCTATTTCTTTTTTGTTAGATGCTATTACCTTCTCATTACTTTCTACTATTGCATTATTAGCTCTTTCAGCTGCATCAGGTAATATACCAAAGAATTCAAGAACCGGTCTCATTGACTCTATAAGAGCATTAAAACCATTTTCTATCTCAGTAAGTATTATACCTAGTACAGGAAACTTCTTAGCTGCTTTATCTACTGCTTTTATAATATCATCCCAGTAAGCTATTATACTTCCTAATGCTACTGCAAAGATACCAATACCAGTAGCAATTAAAGCTTGTTTAGTTGTTATACCAAATATTTTACTCTTTACTGTTGCAAAAGATATATTCTTAGCTAGTTTACCAAAACCTTCTGATAGATCTATAAACCCTCTTGCTGCTGTTAATGCTGATATAGCTTTCTCTTCAAACTTACCAAATACTTCTGACTCTACTCCTAATAGACCTAATGTACCTACAGTAGCTTCTAACCCTCCTGCTAAACCTAATACGGCTGCTTGAGATGTTTCTATTTTTTTATCTAAAGTAAAACCCTCTATTTCTTTATTTACTTTCTCTAAGTCAGCAGTAAGTTTTTGAGAATCAGCAGATAAGTCTTTAAAAGCTTGACTACCTATTTTAACTGACTTTAACTCTTCGTTAATTTTACTTAACTCAGCTTCAAGCTCACCAACTGATTTGGTTTGTATCTGTATGTCTATATTTACTGTCTCTTTAGCCATTATTAATATAAATATTAAAAATTAATCTTTAAGTACCAACCTGATAATAAGTAGGGTATAGTCTTAGTAGTTCAACTGTTACTATATCTCTCCTTGTGAGGTTAAATCCTTTTATTTTGTTTATACGATATGCAACGTTATTGATTACTATTCTATCGTTTAATTGTATTGTTTGGTACTCGTAAGGTTCAAAGAATAAATCAAGTGTTACTATAGTAGCATCATCCCAGTAAAGACTTTGATAAAATGTTTGCCAATACTTTTCGTAATTAGATATACTTTGACCAAAATTAAACCCTACATCTGTATAAGGTGTATAGGTATTGTTAAATAGTAGATCATTTGTTGAACCTGATATTACCGGCAAAGAAGCTACGTTAGATAAGGTTGCATAACTACCGGAAACGGCTACGAAATTACTTAACTCTCCTACGTTTATTACATAAGGATACTGTACTTGGTTTCTTACTTTAAACCCTATTCTAGGCTTAAAAGCAAAAGACCTTATTTGTTTATTTTCAAATCTATATAAATGCGGTATTACTGTATTGTCGTTAGTATCTATATCAAAGTCAAACGATTGTGATTCTGGTAAATCTCTTGCTGGAGTACTTGCTATTTGAAAAGGTCCTGATAATATTACAGGAGCGAACTGTTCACCAATAGTATCTTCTCCTTGAGATATATTATTATCGGCCAATAATCTTAACGTACCGTATTGATCACCAGGTTGGTTATCCATAGTAACCTTACTAAACCTATCTACATCATCTGCATTTTTAAGAAATGTCTCTTTAGCTAAATCATCTACCGTATGGTTTATACCTACTCTTTTAGCTGTATCGTATTTTTGAGACCAATCTTTTATCTCTCCTGATTTAATCCAAGTATCGAATGTTTCAATAACTATAGTTTTAGAAGAGTTAGTCTCCGGTACCATTACAAGATTGTATTGCTCCATATAACCTTTAAGTAACTCTAAACTCTTAGTATCAGCTTGAAACTGTAATCCCATCTTAAGTGTAGTACCTATTATACTTGGCGGTGCATCACTACAAGCAAATACTGCATTATTAAAAACAAAAGCATTACCTCCTGAGGTTTTACTAAACGATACCCATACATCATCTCCAGAGGCAAGGGTATGTTTACCTCCTACTGCAAGACTTATTGTTGGTTCAGTATCTAGTATATTAGTAGTTATACGTGCTGTATCTATTACTGCTGCCGAACTTGGAAAAATACCTTTATTTAAATTAAGCGTATATGTTACTATATCTGTTGTACCTAATAAAGGTTGAAGAAAAGAAACATCTGCTCTAAAAATAAAATCTCCACTTGCAGGACATACGTAATGACTACTACCTGATTCAAAAGCATTTTGTGGATCACTTATCTCTGTACTAAATGATACATTAGAAGTTACTGCTCCGGTACCGAAGGCTTGTGAACTACTTGCTTCTGCTTCAAACGTTGCTATTATAGCTGGATCTACTACTGGTCCTAAAGCATCTTGACCTTTAGGTAAAATATAAGCTTGTTCAAACTCTTCTGTCTCAGTAAATGAACCTGTATATCTAAATCCTACTTGATCGAAGATTGTTGTAAGTAAGTCTTTCGCTTTTATAGCAGGTAAGAATTGTATTGGTTCGTAAGGGTGAGCTCCTATATCCCATGCTCTAGTAGTTGATTGAGCATAAGCACTACCGGAAGCAAACGTAGCAAAAGATAAATTATTAGTATCGTTCTGTCCTCCATACTCTGCTAATGGGTAAAATATACTACCTGATAGTAAATTATCATCCCATGATGCTAAGATAGAAGCTGAATTAAACGTATGATTGTAAGCACTAAAGTCTGCATTCTTAATTAATAGTCCATTTAATGCTTCTTGAAATTGTAATACTGTGTCAGTTACTTGAACTTTATAGTCTATGTAACCTTCATCCGAAGTAATTACCTCCATTAGCTGTAAACGCCCTATTAGTAACGTCTCTCCGTTTAGTATAACGCTACATGATAAAGTATTATAGAACCCCGGTACGTCTGTTGCAGAGACAGAGTAGGCATGTTTAAAGAATTTGTTGTTACCCGATGTACCCGGTAAGTTAAATGTTTGAGATCCTACACCAAATACTTTTCCAAAGTCTTGACTCTCTACCGTAGACATATCTAGTCTTAATGGTACATCTACATCTACGTCTAAATCGTATATTGAACCATCGTATGTTACTCTAAGTATTAAATCGTTTATCATCTTAGTTATCGAAAGGGTTTAAAGTTAATTGACTTCTATTTGATACTGCTACTTTATAGTCGTCTATAACAGCTTGTATTTGTTCGTTAGATAGCGATTGAGTATAAGCTAAGAAATGAGATAAGTAGAATGGTGGTTGACTTATAGCTTGAGTATTATCACTTATAACTGAACCTATTGAAAGGTTTTCTAAAGTATCTACCCCACTACCGGTATAAATGTAAGATTCACTTGCAAAATAAGTTTGAGATACGTTATCTGGCTCTCTACCTATCTGTATACTTCCTGTTGTACCGTCGTATTTTATATATCTTGACTCCCAACTACCATCTGAACCAGAGTAATTATAAGTAAAACGTTTTTGACCTGTGACTTGTAATCTAGGATTAAAGTATGAACCTGATATAGAAGCTGTACTGTCACTATAGAATACAGATGTATTTGCTTGATCTATGTTAAGGGTAGAGAAACTTAAATCAAATGGGAAGCCGTTACCTGAAGCTAAACTAGGTTTATTCTTATTAGCTCTAAAGCCTATCATTGATTGTTCTTTAGCTCCAAGTGGCGTACTACCATTATAGTTAAAGAAAGGTCTTTGGAATACTATTGTAGTCCAAGCTTCGTCTGCTTTAGGGAAAGCATCTCCTGCTCCACCATCACCGGACATAGTATAGAATGAACTAAATGATCCTGTATCCCATAATCTAGCCATAGTACTATTAGTTTGTACTTTAGCAGCCGTTACACCAGTTCTCCAGTTCTCTGAACTATTAAAGAATGCGAATCCATTTTCTGTAGATGCTGCTTGCCAAGCATCCTTGCTATTTGGAACTATACTACCGCTGTATTTCTCCATTTCATCAGTTGTAACAATAGAAGAGGTATACATACCTTTAGATACCCAACCTGTGTTAGATCCTTTAGATTGTACTGCATATATGGCGTTATTACCCGTCCATCCTGCTGCTGAAGAAGATAGTATCATACTACCAGTATCAGACATATCATACCAGAAGTAAGGTTGTATTGCTCCATCTAATGTAGGATCAAATATATATTCATCTGTTAAAGCCTCCTCTACATCACCGTAAGCTAACCCTAAACTATTACTTGCATAAGCTCTTGCATAGTATCTTGTAGTGTGAGATGCTGATACAATATTAGAAGCAAATAATCCATCTCCTGTTCCTGAAGTTACTTTAACTGAGTTAGAAGAACTAATATCAGGTAGTAAACTTGATGTACTATAAGCAAATCCTCTTTCTACTATTTCTTCGTTTCCATTATTAGTTACTTCACCGTTAAGGGTAAAGCTATATAGTTCTATATTAGTAAATGCATTAGTTTCTACTACAGGTGGAGTACTACTAACGTTAGGACAACTAACATACTCCGGTTCCCATTTACCGAAGGGTTGATTAGAAGGTCTAAAGGTTATTACGTATTGAAATAATTTCTGTCTTGCTTGATTAGTATTAGCTGTATAAGAACTATCTGTAATGATTATAGGCATAAACTCTCCGTCTCTCTGTATAAATACTGAAGGAGATTCTAATAGCTCTTCTAACCAATTAGCATTAGTCTTATCTAGGTAGTCTGTATCTACCATAAAAGTATCGTCTGCAGTACTATGATAGCTAGTTAAACCTTTACGGCTTATATCATAAGTAGAAGTAAGGCTAGAATAATCAACCCTAGCAGCAGTATATTGCTCTCGTAATACACTAAGTTCTTGACGAACCGGGTTATAGTTGTTATAATAATCCCACGTACCCAATTTATTAATAAAGGCAAACCTTGTTTTTTCTCTGTGTGTTTCATCTGATACTTCGTATTTATAACTTTGTAAACCAATAGAGCTACTAACGTTTATCTCTGCATTATTCCAATACGGAGTAGATGCTGATATTGGTATACTACTAAAGTTATCAGTTATACTATAATTTTTTTCTTGTACTAATACACTACCTGTAGCACTTGAAGAATAAAAACTTTGACTTACATAACTAACATCGTTATTATAAACAGATATAGTACCGTAATCATCTACCTGCATAGACATAGTAGCTGGCATATTACTAAGTACTGCATAAGAACTAGATTGCCAATTGTAGCTTATACCATTATTTGGTTCAACTACGTTTCTAATTACTTCAATATTTTCTGATCTTATAGAAGAAGATACTGCTATACTTGAAGAAACACTAGTACCGTATTGTTCTCCAAACTCTAACGTAAATGTCTTACTACTTGATACATAAGGAGTTACAGCAGATATTTTCCATGATTGGTCTTCTTTTAACTCTCCTTGAAATAATCTAGAAGGATCAAATATAGATACTCCGGCAGGATTAACTCCTTGCACTATTCTCTGTAGTCTATCTGTACTACCAGATTCATAAATGTCTACAAGATAACTAAACTGTGGTTGAGAGACTTTACTACTTCCACTAACAGTATATATGAGCCTTGTATAGGCTGCATTAGGTGTAGTTGCTTTCTGTGTTACTGTATATGACATCTATCTTGGTTCTCTATTATTAGCAAATCTATAATTAACTGTATATTGATAGTTTTTATATCTTGCAGTATTGTTTACTATAGTCTCAGCTGAATTAAGTATATTGATTGGTATAAAATCACTACCGCTTTGTAAATAAACTTCGTTAGAGTCAAACATATCTCTAAGCCATTGTGATGTTTCTGCAGTTACTTGATCGGTAGTAAACTCAAATTGATCTGTATATTCGGTATAGTATTGTACTGCTCCTCTATTAGAGACGTTATAAGTAGGTAACTTTTGACTATAATCTACAAAGTCTCTACTATACATATTTCTATCTACGTTACTACGTTTTCTTAATGCAGTATGGTTGGTGTAGTAATCCCAAAAGCCAAACTTATTAGTAAATGCAAATCTTTGTTTTTCGTTTCTACAATTATTATCTACTTCGTATCTTATAGAACTACCCGTAACATCTAAAGTTATAGCGTCGCTATTAGTATAATTACTTACATTAAGAGGACTTATAGGTATAGCAGAAAACTCTCCGGCAGAGACATAGTCTAAAGCAGCTGTTAAACTTCCTGTTTGGTAATATTTTACCGTTACATTTGTATCGTATACTGTTGCAGTAAGATAATCGTTAGCACTAAATGATTGAGTTGAAGGACTATTGGTTAATATTGGCTGTGATGTCCAATTAAATCCATTGGTAAACTCTGAAGGATATACTTCACCTTTAAATAACTCTATAGACATAGAAGCCTGATTTGCGTAAGTAACTGCTGAACTTGAATCACTACTAGCATATTCTTCTCCGAACTTTACGGTAAAGGTTTCTACTGAATTATCTAAAGAAGATGAATTACTTATCTTCCAGTTATAATCAAAGCTTAAATAATCACCTAATGGTCTAGCTAAATCTATATTACCAGACTCTGTCTTATTAGCAGAGAATTTAAATCTTGCAGAATAGTCAGTAACGCCTTCTTCGTATATGTCTACTAGATAGTTATATTGAAATAAATTAGCATTAGACGAACTAACAGTATATACTAAATTTGTATTAGTTACGTTAGGTGTAGCCGGTTGCTGTAGTATACTATATGCCATTATTGTCTCTTAAACGTATTTTTAAATTGTAATGCTACATCTTCTGATATATTCTCTGTCAATAGATCATACCCCTTAGAGTCCATTACTCCTAGTACTGCTGGTTTTATAAATGGTTGTGGCTTATATCCATAATAAGCTACTGATGCTCTCCATGGTTGAAAGCTTTTAGTACGACCGGCATACTTATGCTTAAATTGTCCCGGCTCAAATAGGGACATATTATTTTTTCTAGTAAACTTATTTCTATAAGTCTTAGGTTGAAAACCATTAACAAACTTCTTTCTAGCACCTCTTGCTCCTGCATCTTGGTAGTAACCGTACTTAAACATCTTACCAATAATCTGTATAGTGCCATCTTTACCTATACGTACTTTATCAGATATACTCTGTCTTAAAGCACCAGTTCTACTTGGAGCTAATCTCTTCTTTGCATTAGTAATTAAAGAAGCAATCTTATTAAGTGTCTTTCTTAAAGTCATTATGGTAGGTCTGGGAATACACAGTAGTTTAAATTAAACGGTGTTACTATGTCTATATTAGCAACCCATCCGAATACTCTATTTTGAAAGCCTTCGTTAACCGGTACACAATCGTTAATTACAAAATCATAGTTTTGCTGTATGTCGGTAGGTCCGTAATTAAAGTAAGACATTAAGTCGTATATGTAAAACTCTGTATCTGTTAGTAGCTGTATATGGCTTGAAGATTTAACCTTAGGTTGGTCTAGACTATATAATTCGAACGATAAGGTACGTTGTCTATCTAGTACTAAAGCATTCATAGGTCTTAAGAAGATATAAGGAAACTTTCTATTAACGGCTGATGCATCTAATAAATCTATAGTACCGCTATCAAATGATGCTATAGCTAAATGTGCATCACATCTAGATTGAAATAGGTTTACTATCTCTGAATAGGGTACGTTACGTTTAAGTCTTTCTGCGCTCATCTCTTATTTTTTTAACTCTTTCTAAGTTGGCACCTCTTACCATTGATGCTATTTGGTTATGGTTATAATGCCCTGTATCAAGCATTTCTCTTATCTGCTTATCTATGTCTATCTCAAGTTGAGTAGCCTTACGGTCTATCATAGAGTCTTTTACTATAGTTCTAAAACCTTTACCTAACGGCATACGTTTTATTACTTTCTTCTTTGGTTCATCCATTATAATAAAGCTCTTACCTAGGTCATCTACCTCTTGACTGCTGTAATCTTTTTTTGTTTTCTTTTTCGATTTCATTGTTATAATCTTTTTCTATTTCTAAAAAGTTTAAAGTAAATATAAAATTTAAATCTACTATACTGGGTTCTCCAGTGATTGAAAGTATATTGGTTTTAGAGAGTTGGTAAAGAGTGCCGAACCATCCCCAATGTCCGCCGAAAGTCGTCTCAGTACCAGATCCTCCATCCTCCTCATCAAGTCCTTCGACATTGTCTTCTTGGAATAAGCTATATGATTCAAATATAGACTTCCTGTTGACAAAAAAAAACTTACAGCTCCTAAAAAGAGATGCACAGGAAAGGTTTTAAACTTCTCTTCTACTTTCTCTCTTTGTACACTATCGTACTTATCTAAGGTATACCAACTAAAAGGATTCTCTACTTTATTTCTAGCTACCTTTATACCTTGTTTAATTGTATAAGCTATAGAATCAAATCTATGGCTCTTAATTGGTCGGTATAGTATAGCAGCAACCTTATGCATATTGTTCTCTAAGTCTTTACAGTACTCTTCTAAATCAATATATTCACCTAACGTGAATTGTTTAATGTTACTGTAACCATACTCTACTCCATCCCATTCTAATAGAGGATGAAATAACTCTTTATGGTCTGCTATCTCTGCATATAGGTTAGATACTTTATTAAGACTATCTAAGTCCCACATACGTACTTTCTCTTTACTTTGTTTGGTTAAGATAGATACTGTATGAACTAATCTACCAAACTTACTCTGTCCTTTGTAAGATGTCATAGCTGCATATTCCTCTATTGACATATAATCTGGGACTGTTAACTGTAACTTCTCTTTCATTTTTAATAAATATTAATTTTTATACTAAAAGTTCCACTAGCGAGGACTACCAAAGCTAGCATTAACTCTTCTTATAGGTCTTATAGTAATCGGCTTACGTTCCATAAATTGTACTCTACTATAATTGGCTAGTAACAGACTATCAATAAAGTCATCATGAGCTCCACTAGTATGACCAAACGATAATTTACCAGTAGGACTAAGTTTATAACTATACGTAGCAAATTCTTTATGTAACTGAGGACATAGATCATTGCTTGGTAACTCTATAGTACACGTCTCTATATCTCCTATAAGCTTTCTTACCATTTCCGTTTTATTATTTTGATTGGTATCAAATCTTTTTATACGTCTATGCTTAGGTTGTACTAAGTCAAA
>JGI24004J15324_10000812_pt1 | contig 12546 bp, 12 predicted proteins | sample LinPmetageLP32_FD_15324 | JGI IMG/M metagenome (IMG submission 15324)
ATTGAAATAAATGAATCCTTCTGTTTCGCAGAGATCACTCCGTTCTGTTGATTTTCAAGATATTTTGCATTAAGCTCGTCGCGGACATTATTATATTTTTCGATTAACTTTTTATCCTTATCTTGTGCCATTAGTAAAATTATAATTGAATTATAATAATTCCTCTGGGTTGTAAAATGTCTTTCACTTAATTTTTCTTTAACTTTATCGATGTCTTTAAGGAAACCATAATCATCACTTTCAAATATATTTTTTAATTTATTAAGATTACCGACATACATCTTAATTGTACTATCCTTAATATTGGGTCTGGCCTTTTTAATTAATTCTATCAAGTTTTCTGTTTTCATTTATTATAACATTAGATTTTAATTCAAAAATAAATCTAAAAAAAGGGAAATAATTTTTATCATATGTTTTGGTGATATGATAAACTTAAAAAAAAATGATTTTATCGCTATGTTTTTTATTTATAGGGGTTGATAAGGAAAATGTTTTTATTACTATTTTTTTTATATATTATATGTTAAATGAATACATACATCCAAGGAGATATACATAAAATAATCAAAACATTAGATTCTGATTCAATTGATTTTATATATACAGATCCACCATTTGGAACAACCAAAGCATCGTGGGATAAAGGATTGAATTGGAAAGAATTATTTATTGAAATGTGGAGGGTTTTAAAACCAAATGGTATAATATGTTTATATGCGTCTATGCCTTTCACATATGAACTTTTAAAATATCACACACCTAAATATCATTATTCTTGGTGTAAGAATAATAAAACTGGTTTCTTTCAAGCAAAATATCAACCATTAAGACAAATGGAAGAAATATTTATTTATTATAAAAAAAGAGGAACATACAATCCACAGATGGTAGGTGATACATATAAACCAAAAAGAAATGTTATGGTAGGTGGAAGAAATGGATATTATGGAGATAAATTAAAAGATAAAAAAAATGAATATGTTTCATCTGATGGAGATGGTCATACTGGATTATATCCAACAACATTTAAAAATTGGAAAATAAGAAAAGATAATACTGGTATAACTCGTGATGATGAACAAATTGATTATTTCATAAAAACATATAGTAATAAAGGTGATACAATTTTAGATATGACTTGTCATAATAAATATGTTGGAGAAAGATGTAATATTTTAGAAAGAAAATATATTGGTGTTGATATTAATTTACTGGAATAGCACTTCAATCTGTCCGGTATTCTTATCCATAGTGAGGGTTCGGAGGATTTCTAAATATACAAATTGTGTGTATGTTCCATCTGGTAATCCCTTACCAGCACCATTAACACCTCTGGCGTTCATATGAATATCAATACCTTTCGTCCCAATTCTTTCACCACGATTCAAACGGAACCCTTGCCAGAATTGAGATCCTTCGAGATTTCCCTCTTGATCTCTCCCTTCGTATAGATGACCATCACTTGCGGTTTTCAGTAATGCACTCCCTCCTTTACTATATATTTCACGAGGTGTGTGGTAATGTCTCTTATCGGCATCGGTTAAATTAAAGTAATGTCTTGCATTATTCTTAACATTTAGAGGATAAAGGAATCTTTCATTAAAGAATAAATTACTTTCAAGTTGTCCGCTTTCTTGTCCGGTCTTATTCATAGCCAGTGCCTTATATTTATTTAGGATGGCTTGTTCTTGATTGCCGGTTGGTGCGTAGCAAGAAAAGACTTTGGTTACAATACGAGAAGCACCACCCACATTTCTAGTGTTGGTCTGTGCGGTGTCATCAGCACCACCAGAGGCGGTGATCGTCTGGCGTGATAGGGTGTAATCGAAATAACCCATCTGTGATGGTTCAGCGTCCTTCATCTGTTGCATAGACATCTGGGGATAGAAAATATGATCACTAATTAATTCAACCGAGTTCTGGTCTATGAGATATGGTCTATCATTCTTACCATCATCCTTTTTGGTGGTACATACTCTGTCTCTTATGGTTGGTGAGAAATATAATTCGATCTGGATCCTATCATTTTCAAACATAAATAGTGGTAATCTATTCTGGGATGATTTGAGGAATGGGAAAAGATCGTGTAACACAATAGAGAACGATGGGGTCAAGTCGGTTCTACCATCTTGCGTGGTGATATACTGGAAATTATGATGCCCCAATCCAGCGACGCTCGCTGTTCCTTGTGATGCGGCGAATGATTGGAGAACAGCAACCTCCATATATTCACGACCATTCGACAATCCATACGCACTCGCCTTAACATTATCTCTGTTCGTGTAATGTAATTCATAATCCATATCTCTTCCAGATAAATATTGTTCTCTCTGTGTCTGTGTGTCATTATCCTTCATCATTGATTTCAAACTGGAAAAATGTCCGAACTCTTCAATATCACAAATTACTCTTCCAGAACTCGTACGGAGCACTGCTCTTTCTATAAGAGAATGAATACCAATATTGGGAGGAACAAACGCACGAGTAATATCGCTATTTGGTTTAAGTGAAAAGGATATGGATGAAGATGATGAGAGGTGTCCCTTCGGTTCCAATTCAAATCTACAAAAGCGATTGTCTGCACTGAAAACAACTGGACGAAGTACATCACTTTCGATTTCTTGTCCGGAAACATATTGTGTTGGCTTTAATCTCATAATGTCTGGTCGAGTATCATTTCCGTCGCTCATTTTATATATGAGTTATATTTAAAAATATAAACTTAAAAAAAGTCAAAAAAGTCAAAAAAGTATTATAAACCTTTTTGGCAATAACAAATATATATTGGATGCCAAAAAGGTTTAGAAATAAAAAATAGATAGATAAATTGTTTTTGCCAATATGGTTTATTGCTGGACTTGTATTCCATTCTGGTTGAAAAATACACTCTGTTCGCTATTTACAAAGATAAACACAGAATGTGGGCGATCACTTGTTAGATCACTCTGTATATTCATTCCCCAATTTTCATCACGGAAATCAGTTCCTTCTCCACCAAGTTCATCATAATTTATTCCTAATCCCCAAATCTGTCCTCCATTAGGAGTAGTCGTATATTGAACTAATTTTTTATTTCTATCTGCCAATGCTACTTGATCCGTAGAGAAATCACGATTTGTATTTTCAACAGATAAACAATTCTTCATATTCATATCGAAACCTTTAATTGCCGACACATAATCTTTAAGGATTACCGGATCAGTCAGTAATGTTGAGGGACTATCACGAATAACAGAATTATTTTCAAACATTTTAGGATATAGCCTTCCTCCTTTTTGCCAAACCAATTTGGTTAAATTAGCGACATCATCATCTGTATTGGTAATCATAAGAGTAGAGTATCCATTTTCACTACGATTGTTAAGAAACTTCGAGGGAACAAAGGATGAGAATACGCTTCTTACCTTACTTAATCCAAGATTGAAAGATACATTTGCATTCTGGGAATTAATCGTATCATAATAAGATGAGATAGATTGATAAGTGAAACTGGGTTTATTTGACACTACTCCCTCTTGAACTTCACATAAAAGTTTTAAATCGGTGAACTCGTAGAAGGCATCACTTATAGCAGATGCGTCATTATCATTTGAAAATATCATCTGGGAGTCACTTGCGAGGGCGATGACGATTTCTAAACCACCGATAGCAGAATTGGATAGTGGGATGTCCTCCGTACCGTTTAGAAGACCACACGGCAACGAGAGGCAGAACTCTTGGGGCTTGCCAGAATACACAACACTCTCATTGAATCCAGCCCAATTGGGAAAGGTTAATGCTCTGTTTGACATACTAGAAATATTATCGGTAGTTGAACTCGTAAGAGGAAGGTAATTTGAAAGCATATGAGCGTAATGTCTAACTTGTTCGATCGTCTGTTGATGTCTTATTGATCTCGTGGTCAGAGATTCAAATGCACCATATACAGCAAGTCTCTCATCCACAGCCATAGGCGTTGATCCGGCGACATTCCTTGTACCATCTTTAAAAAATTGTATCTTACCACATATCTTCACAGAGGAAGGAATGAGGTTCCCTTCCATTGCTGGGATCTGAAAAATAAGATTTGCCATACCCTCTCGAAAACTCATTCGACCGTTACTGGGAGCATTTGAAACACCAATCTCTAAATATCTATTTGCCATTTTACTTATAAGTTATATTATTTTTTTCAATATAAAAGATAAAAAAGGTTAAACCTTTTTGGCAAAAACAAATATTATATTATTTCTAAACCTATTTGGCACCGAATATATATTTGTTTTTGCCAAAAAGGTTTAACCTTTTATAATTCTCCTCGTCTCTGTTTGTAAATATATTCCTTTAAAAGAGCTCCATTATTCTTTTTGGCGTGTTTATTTTCTTCTTCCCATTTCCACCATTTCGCCTCCCAGTGCTTCACTTGTGATTTTTGACTTAAACCATTTTGCCAGTGTTTAGGTGTTAATGGGATGTATCTTGGATCCTCTTCGATTAATAACTTTAATTCACGATTACTTAAAACCTTTTTCATTTCGGTTACTTCTTCCATTTTTAATATTACATTATAAAAAAAATATATATGAATATATTAAAAAAGTATGTCATTAATTATTACTGGGAATAAATTAGTTGAGAGTGGTGTTAAAGACATAGGGGACTCACAGCCGGCTTTCCATTATAGGAACTTTCTTAAAGAAACTATCACACTTCCGGCAGATAGTGAGGTTGCAGTACAATCCGTAAAAATTACAAAAGGGAGTGGGATACGGATTTCCCCAGATGATGGATTTTATGTAATGTGGAATAAAGATCTTGCGAAATTGGATAATGGAGAAACTGATAGTGATACGACCGGAACCCCCATATGGTGTTCTCTTGGTTTAGTAGATCCAGACCAAGCGGAAGATGTTTCCATCGAAGAATATGGTGAAAGAGTAACGGAAGCAATGAGAAAAGGAGTACCTCATCCAGATTTAAATTACATTCCTTCAAGTTCTTTATCAAATAGATATTATCCATTAGCAGAACCAACATATGACACCACGAGTGGAACATTAAAAGGTTATGATCTAATGTGGGCACAAAACACATATGATGATCCAACAAATAATGTCACATCATTAAATGGTACGGAAAGTAAATGGTTTTTCGATGATGACCCTACATTAACATCATCGGTTGATGGTGCTAATTTAAAAGTTGAAGCGGTGAAAGGGGCAAACGCCACCTCAGAGAGTGATAATCAAATTGTTTATACTGGAATGCCGATCACATACAAAGGAGGTAATTTAAGATTTGATATGAATGGATTACAAGAAGATACGGTATCTGGTAAGTTTAAAGTGATGACTGATTTCTCTGTCGGTTTGACAAGGAGTAAAGAAATAGAAGCCAGTGCGGAACCAAACGATGTCCCTTTTACAGAAGAAGGATTGATGCCAAGAACCGGAACTCAAACGATCGCCAATTCTGTTGGTAATTTTCAATTTAACGATTATGTGATCAGAGCTATTACAGACCAGAATGGTACAACTGAATTGGTATTAGGACATATGGTTAAAAAAGATAATACCGCAACCGGAGAAATGTGTATGAGAGAAATTGATTATTATTCTTTCGCCAAGAGCGGTGCGGTCGATACTCCAATATTAAGTGATGGTTCTGGTGGTAGATACTCTCTTACAACCAACACAAAGAAAATAACACAATTCCTCATAAGAGTAGAGAATGATATTGTTTCCTTTTGGTTTTATGATGGCGGTGGTTCGAATGATACAACAGACGATCCTTTAAATGATGGTAATAAAGCCAATTGGAAAAAGTTTTGTTCTGCTGATTTGTTTAATTGGGCTGGTGGTGATGCTTCTGTTAATTATAAAAAGTTTTATCCTAAACCAGTGAATCAAAATACTTGGTGGATGTATCCAAAAATATATATAGAACAAGATGATGCAGTTAATTATCATTTAGATTTATCTTGTTATTCTGGCGTTACTCGTAGTGGAATAAGTGGTACATATTATAATCCCAAATATGATTGGAGAGTTAAATTGTTTTTGGATGGAGAACAAGCAATAACGAGGGAGATAGATAGACGATATTTTAATGATATAACAAATACCAAAACTTATACTTATATGACGATAAGATCTCTTGCTGATCCGTATATGAAAGAACAAGCGTGGGTCGTTATATTACAAGAAGACAAAGAATATTACCCAAATACATCACTAGCCCAAGATGAATATATTGGATATAGATTAGGATTTCCAAATATTAAAATATTGAGACCAGATATAAACGGACAAGCGATAGATGTTGGGAAAGCCAATAATGTTGGTGATCAAAATGAAGGATGGGAATATTCATCAACTGATATTCCAAGTTTATTGAATAGTGGATCTTTATTTGTAAGATTAGATAATTACACACAGAAGACACTTAATGGTGCTGTTGGGCGACCTTCTAAAATATTATATACAATTCCATCATTTGATATTAATGGTAACAATCGAGGACAGCTCTTTTACGAGCCAGCAGACAGAGTGTATGTCAAACTTCATAACCCAGCACCTCTCACGATAAATACATTTGATATTTCTATATGTGATGAGAATGAAAGACTGGCAACTAAATTGAGAGATCAAACAATTATCGCTTTACATTTTAGAGATCATCCACATATGAATTAAAATATATATATTATAATAAATGAAAGTGTTGATTAAAAAGAGTTCGAAACCAGAAAAGAAATATATGGCGATATTTTGTGATTGTGATTGCAAGGGTAAAAAAAATGAATGTGGTAAATCCAAGAGAACCAAGACCGTACATTTTGGATCCGCAAATATGAGTGATTTTACAAAACACGGAGACGAGAAGAGGAAACAACGATATTTGGATCGCCATAGAAAGAGAGAGAATTGGGACGATCCAAAAACTGCCGGTGCGTTGTCAAGATGGATACTTTGGAATAAACCAACATTCAAGGCATCTGTAAAAGATTATAAAAAACGGTTCAATTTAAAATGAAGAAAATTGTGATTTTATTTTCTCTCTATTTTCTATGATAAACAATTTTGAATTTTTTTTTACTTTATCGTGTATATTTTTATTTATAAGGGGTATATAAGGAAAAATGGAAAAAAATAGAAAAATGATAAAATAAATATTAAATTAGTTTTATAATAACCCTTTTTAGAAATTAATACAAAATAATTAAAATGTATTAATAATATAAATGAATGTAATGCCAGTTGTTGAGTTTGAAGAGGAAGAAATACCACAAGAAGAAAATATTAATATGGATTTAAAAGAAGATGAAGGGGATTATGAGGAGGATGCTGGAAGTGGTGATGAAGATGAAAATGGAAATATATTGCCAGAGGTTACTAAGAAAGAACCATTATATCGAAAAGAAGATATATTCGTGAAACAAAATCAACCGGATCCAGTGAAACCACCAAAGAAGAAAAGAGTATTGAGTGAGGAACATAAAAAAAAATTAGCGGTTGCAAGAGAGAAGGCTTTGGCCACGAGGAAAAGAAATGCAGAGGAAAAGAAAAGAATAAAAGAATTAGAAAAGAAAGCGAAACAGAAAAAGACAAAAGAATTAGAGGACTATGTAGATGAAAAACCAGTCCCAGTGGTTGCCAAGGTACAAGAGAAAATTATTGAAAGAGAACCAACTTTAACAAAAAAGGATATAGAAGAAGCACAATTGGAGGCGATCATTAAATATGAAACATTACGAAAAGCAAGAAAGAAAAAGAAACAAGAAGATATGGCAGAAGAAAAAAAGAAAGAAGAAACACGAGAAGCAATACGAAGGGCTACACAGCCAAGACAGAATATAACCAGAGGACAACAAGGTTTTTGGGATGATATGTATTAATTAAATTATTTTATATATATAATATAAAAATGGAGGATTTTACATTGAGTGAATTAGGAGTATTTTTAGGAGTGGTAGGAGGAATAGTTACAAGTCTTCTTCTCACCATTCAAAAAAGCAAATGTGATAAAATAAATTGTTGTTGTATACAGTGTCATAGAAAGCCAGAACTAAATACTACTAACTCATTACCATTACCATCACCTAAACCATAATGGCAAAAACAATCATATATCTAATTTTTATTTTTTGGTAATTATAAATTATAAACCAATTTGGCTCATTATATATGATTGTTATTGCCAAAAAGGTTTATACTTTATACTTATTTATAAATTAAAATAATTATGTTATTATATATAAATGACATACAAACAAGATTACAACAGAAAATATGGATTTAAACCATTATCGAAATCGCATTCATTAAAAGATATTAGCAAGACGACTGGGTATAAATTATCTGGATTAAAAACAATATACTCGAAAGGAATAGGAGCTTTCAAAACAAATCCTCAGAGCGTTCGCCCACAAGTAACATCTGCGGAGCAATGGGCGATGGCTCGTGTGTATGCATCAATAAATCCAAAATCAAAATCTTATAAGATCGATAAATCACATCTTATAAAAGATAACAAAAAAAAGAAAAAAATTAAAGTTCCCAAGGGATCACATATGATGCCAGATGGATCAATAATGAAAGATAAAGATATGAAAAAGAAATATTAAGATTTCGTTTCAATATATTTTAATAATTCATCTTGTGTCTCTTTTAGTGAATTAACCAATCTCAATAATTCATCATTTATTTCTTTCTGCTTTAAGTATTTGCGTTTCATTCTCTCACATTTCTTACAACAACGAAACCAAGTGATTTCATACATCTTTTATATATGATATATAAAAAAAATAAAATATATTATTATAATAAATGGAAGCCAAGAAAAAGAAATGCGTACCAAAAGTTTTAAAAGTTAATGATATTTTGGAGAGCAATAAATATAAACCAATTCACGAGAACCTCCCTCAACCTCAATTCCTCACTTTGATCATAGGATCTGTGAGGAGCGGAAAGACAAATTATTTAATTAACGCATTAAGAAATGCCAGCGACTTCTATGGAGAGGATTATTGGGACTACTATAAAATTATTTCAAACACACTGAACAACGATACAAAGGGAAAATATTTTAAAGATGCGTTCGATGATTGTGAAGATCATTATACAGATAAGATGATACAAGACCTTATATCTTCTCAAAAAAAATACGAGAGAGAAGATATGCCAACAATGTTAATTTTACTTGATGACATCCTTTCTCGTGATTTCAAAAAAACCAACGACATCACCTATTTATGTAGTAAGTTCCGTCATTATGAAATGTCAATTTTTTTGACTACTCAATCGTTCCGTTCCGTGGGAACCATCATAAGAAATAATGCCACGAACATCTTGATTTTCCGCCAGAATAACTCCAAGGAGCTTGACAAGATAAAAGAAGAGTACTCTGAATTATGTGGGAGCGAGGAGAGGTTTATGGAATATTATAATTTAGCACACGATCAACCACATTCATTTTTATATATCGACGGACAACAGAACCCAGCGAGATTCTATCGGAGACACGAAACCTTATTGGGGATCGGTGATAAAAAAATGATTAATGAGGTACCGAAGGAAAAGCCATCACCTTTTAAACAAGAAAAAGATTTCACACCAAAAGATGTAAAGAAAAAAGATGAAGGAGAAAAAACATATGAAATCGATGGATTCCGTGATGACTAATTTTGAATTTCTTTTACATTTTTTTTAATTTGTTTTTAAAATATTTTATAATATAAAAATGGATACATATGGATTAGATAGTGCGATTCAAGAACAGAACCAAAATCGGCAATATGTAGCAGAGCAGAATGCACTTATAAATGCGAATAATTTAAAACGCAAAGAAGACAAAGATGCGAAGATACAACAAGATAGTATAATGGGTGATTTTAATTACGCAAAGGACAGTATTAATGATCTTTACGCTGGATCTGGTATACAACAAGCGATTTCCTCTCGAAATAGTAGATTAAAAGGTGAGGCGTTAAAATTAAAACAAAAGAAGGCACAGACATTGGCTGGTAAAAGTGTTGAAGAATATGGTGATACCCAAGTTAAAACAGCATATGCCAAATCTCAACCAAAGGTGGTTTTAAATCCAGAAGCACAGAAACAGATGGAAGCCCAGAGACAACAGATGAGAGCGTTGAATCCAAATCCAGTACAGATCGAAGGGACACCAGATGCCAGACAATCTTTTTCTGTCGCACCACCAAAAGCACAACCAGTCCAAATCGAAGCACCGACAGAACCAGAACCACAACCAGAAGCGTTGCCAAGTGAGACAACACCAACACAAGTTGAAGCACCAGCACCAACACAAGTTGAAGCACCAGTAAAAACAACTATCACACAAGAACCAGAAGCACCAAAACTGCCAGCACCAAAAGTAACACCGACCGAAGCACCAGAAGAAAGCGAGGGAAAGGGATTCATTTCTGGGGCGATCAAGAGTGCAACCGGTATGAGCGACGAGTCAGCCGAACTCGCTGGGAGGGTGGGAGGAGCATTGACTGGTGCGACATTGGGAGGAATGAGTTTATATGATGATATAGCCAATAAAACAAAAACCGGATCGTTTTTCGATAAAAAAGATAGTGGTGCTGATGATTTCTCAAATGTAACCAATATCATTGCTGGGGCGAGTGATGTTGTTGGTTTGGTTCCCGGACTTGAATGGGTCGCCGGTGTAGGTAATGCGGTTGGTGGTGTTGGTGGTATTGTTAAAATGTTTGGTGATCACGCTAAAAATGTAAAGCAAGCCAGCACAGACACAACCAGTTTTAAACCTACCGCAAATATAAGTCAATCCGTCTCGGATACATCTGGAACAATGGATCAAGTGGCATCTAGTAATGTAAGGGAACAATCTACCAATTCATCCGTCTATTAGATTTTTACTTATCAACCCCTCATAAATAAAAATACCTATGATAAAGTTAAAAGTAATTCAAAATTGTTTATCTTGAATTACTATATAAAAAAAATATGTTAAAAGTTAGATTTGTTTTTTATTCATTTTTGAAATCAAAAAGTGATTTTGTTTTTAAAACCATTTCATCATTAATAGTGTAGGTATAAACCTTTTCTGTTTTTTTAGTTTTCTTATTTATCTTGGTCGTGCTGTTTGTGATAATTATATCCTTACTAAACATATCCTTATACGATTTAATCAATATTGATTTACAACCCTTGACACTTTCAAATGGATTACCTTTTCCTCTGTATCTACCGAATATGTGTTTATATTCTATAAATAATTTCTCTTTGTCATCTGGTGATAATATATTTTTTATTTTGAAATCCAGTAAATCTTTCATTCCCATTCCTTCCAATAATTTATTTATAAATATAGTCTTGTTAATTCCAGAGGAATATTTTTTAATATCGAAATCATTTTTAGAGTTGATAGTGTCAATGTATAAATGGTCCTTGATAAAGAACCTTACACGATTAAAATATTTTGCCAATTCTTTTTCACAAGTTATTATTTCGCAATATTCCTCACATTTATCCAGAGGTACATTCAACAATCTAATTATTTTTTCCCACTGTGGGGGCATATTATTTTTCAATATTTCATATTCATCGAATGGTTCTTTTTCAATTGGTTCATACCAATCATCTTCATCTTCACTATCGGTGTTGGGTTCTGGTGCTGGTGGTGGTGCTTCATCATATTCTATTTTTTTCCATTTATTTAATCCAATACATTTATTTACCGCAACCATAAATGTTTGTATTTTTTCATCTTTATACACCTTTGCAATCTCATTTCCAACACCTTTCGATTTTTTATGTTCGTACCTTACATCATAGCCTTTATCTTTTAATATTTTGATAAAGTGGGCGAACTTATTAGTCTCATAACAGTCTTTCGTATATTGAAAATTAATATATAATTCGTTATAATTATTTTCCAATTTAATATCTCCGCTCATATTCGTTCGCCCTTGATCTTTATATAATTTCATACCGTTCTCCAAAAACGAACGACATTCATCAACATCTTCCCATTTGTACGGTTTCCAATTTTTTTGAGAGAATAAAAAGGATAATTTTTTTATATTTCTACATCTGGCGATTTGTTGAACCATAGCAGTCGGCGAGATTGTATGACCTTTCATAAATGCGAATACTTCTCTCTCCATTACACTATCCAAACCATAAACAATTTTAGGTGAGAATATTACGATAGGATAATCATCTAAATTAATTCTTTCTGTTGTATCACTGGTAATGCATACCATATCCTTTTTATCGAAACCTAACTCAATAAGATCATTATGTATTTTTAATGCTGATAATTTACTATCACAGCAAACCATAAACTTTTTCAATTTTTTTATATTGTCAATTAATTCATCGTATGAATATAATTCTTGGGCTACGATTACCTCGCCTTCCTTGGTTAAATTATGTTGATATTTATTTTCTATGAATGTATAATCAATATCATTCTGTTTTAAAAATAATAATGAATTATCACTTATATCAGCATCAGTACCAATTATTCTATCACACTCCTTCATCATTTTTATTAGAAATTGTTTTACAAGAA
>JGI24004J15324_10000816_pt1 | contig 12526 bp, 7 predicted proteins | sample LinPmetageLP32_FD_15324 | JGI IMG/M metagenome (IMG submission 15324)
AAGTAAAACCTAAACGGCTTATGCCCAAGTCGTTCAAGACTGGCGAAGCATTTGTAGCCGATGTGTACCACGGTACTGATACTGACATTCAAGAGTTTGACTCTTCAAAACTAGGTCAAAATACAGGTGCGGCATCGGCATCGGAAGCGTTCTTTTTTGCTGGCAAAGGCGAGACTGCAAGCACTTACGCCGAGATTAGGTCTGAAAAACAGAACGAGACTGAGTTCAAGCAGACTATGACAGTCGCTAAAAAGTTTCTGGAAAAGGAGACTTTGAACGCTGAGGACCAGCAAGTTCTTAGCAACATGATGCAGCGCAGCAACGAAATGAAAGGGGGCAAAGAGTTTGTTGAAAGCTTAATCAAAGCTGCGGAAAAAGCACCGGGATCAGTTGCAGTTGCCGCAAGAAAAATGGCGTTGCAGCTTAGGCCAGTTCCGCGTCCTAACGTGCAAATACAACGTATCCAAATGCAGAACCCACTCGTCAAAGACTTTAAAGGAGCGAGGTTCCGCGACGAAACCTACATAAGCCTAATTAAAAAAGCCAAAGAAGCAGGGCACGACGGTGTTGTCCTACTAAACACATACGACGTAGCTGGTAAAAGAAAAGAAGAAATTACCGAAGCCGACAAAGACAACATCTTTGCTGTGTTTGACGCTAAAGATGTAACGAATACTTTTAAGCCCAGGAAAGACAACACCAAGTTTAAGAAAGCTGCTTTCGACGAAGAGGGGCTTGTTACGGACGAACCGTCTAAGGATGTAGCCAATGCAACTTCGGCTAATGAAGCGTTAGACAACATTATACAAAACGGCAATCGAAGCGAACGAATGCTAGCGAAACGTATTAAAGACATGGCGGTGTTTGGGGACTACAAGCTTGTTATAGTTAACGATCCCGAAACGGATTTAGTTGAAGCAGATTTTGTAAATCAAGAGTTCTTAGCTGAAAGCCTTAACCCCACACTAGCACTAGCCGCAGGGAAACGAGACTTTGAAGCAGCTAAAGATATTTGGTCTCGTGCAGAACCACCGCTAGGTCTGTACTCGGAATTTGGTGCTGCGAGTTCCGATTCTCCTGCGGGTGTAATAATGTTGTCAGGCAATCCTGCTATGTTTGGAGCAACTAACAATACATTTTTGCACGAAATGATGCACGCTCTAACTGCCAACTGGTTGATTAGAGTGCGCGAGGGAGATCTTGTAGATGGTCCCGCAGTTAAATTATCTAACAAACTGCAAAAGTTAGCGAACAAAATTGACAAATTTAGTAGACGCAATACCGCTGAAGACATAGCCGACCTGATGGGGGTGAGTACGGAAGTTGCTGATATGGTAAAGAACAACGTACAAAATGTAATCAATGGTAGTGTTGACGAGCTTATTGCTTACGGTTTTACCGAACCTACGTTTCAGTTGTTTTTAGATACACTTGTGATTGAGCAAAAAAAGGGAGTGCGAAATCAGTCAGCTTGGAGCAGCTTTGTAAATTATGTAAGAGACTTCTTCGATCTTTCTGGCACTGACGCAAAAACAACTACAGCGCTGAACGAAGTTTTAAGACTGACACAAACTTTGTTTGACCAAAGAGTTGACGCACAGGCAAAGGAGTCAAAGTTACGCCGAAAAATGCTGGCAAAGCACCCGATAGATCGACAAGCACAGCTACGCGCCAACGCAACAGGCACGTGGCTTGCCAAGAGCGGCATGGGTGGAGAGTCTGCTAAGAACTTTTTAACTGACGCTATGTATGTAGTTAGAAACCCTGTTAAAGCTCTAAAGCCTCTAAGTAAAATAATAAGAGAAAACATAGATAGCTTGCCTTCGATGGGCAAAGCCTACCGAGCTATGTTAGAGTTTGAAAAGACTACTAACGAGTTCATGCTCAAGTTAGATCCGATTGCTCGTGCTGCTAAAGAACTTACGCAGGATCGTCAGAATATAGTCAACGACTTTCTAAGCAAGTCTACTTTTTATCAAAAATGGGGGTACGATCCGCAGATAAAAGACAAGACCGTAAAGGTAGATCCTGTAATGTCGACTGCGTTTAAAAAGCTGACGTCTAAAGAGCAAAGCATAGTCAAAGCTGTGTTTATGCATGGGGAAAATACGCGGAAAGAAATGGCGCAAATTGCCAAAGACAACAACTTGCCCAAAGAGTATCTGGCTGTTTCAAAATTAGACGGGCCTTACGCACCGTTTAGACGTAAAGGTAACTTCTTTACCGAGTTAAAATCTGCTGAGCTTGTAGCTGCTGAAAACGATCTAAAAGCTACGACGAACAAGATAAATAGAGATAAAGTAGAGAAGCTTAAAACTCAAGAGAAGCACTACGTGCTAAAAGCATTCGGTTCGCTAAGTGCAGCAGAATCCTACAGACGTAGCAATGAAGGCGCGTATGCGAAAACAAGTGCCACTGAAAAAGAAATAGGCTTCGACGAAGACCAACGCGTCGATCCTCAAGTGCTCTCTAAAGTTATGGCGGCTATAGGTGCAGATAAAAATTCTGGCTTGGACACCGCAACACGCAACGCGGTGCAGGGCATTGTAGAAAAAATATACGCATCGTCGTTGTCGGAGAATAGTGCTCGGCTGTCTGGATTAAAACGTAAGAACCGCGCTGGTTACGACGAAAACATGTTGCAGTCTTTCTTTACACACGCACACGGTCAAGCTCGACTTGTAGCTCAGATGAAGCACGGTAAAGAAATAAACCAACAGATAGCGAATACTAGGGAAGAAAACAAAGAGGGCAACCGTGCTTCGCAAGAAGCCTACAACTTGTTTGCCACACACTATCAGCGATACGTTAACCCTGCTAGCGGCCTTGGGGTTGCCATTCAAGATCGCATAGCGTCTATCAACACGGTCACAACGCTTACCAGTAGTATTGGCTACCATGTTACTAACGCGCTACAGCCACTCATAAATCAACAAAAGATGGCCTCTGATTTTAACGATTACTCAGGAGCAATGGCGGCACAAATAAAAGCTTACAAAGTAGCAAAAGATGTAATCGACGGAACTGTGTCTAACGCTGTAAAAAGCATAGGTAAGCAAGCCTTTACCACAACCACAGTAGGACTGATAGACTTTAGCAACGACGTAGAACTGGACGTGTCAAAAGCTCCCAAGCACATGCAAGAGATGCTAAAGAACCTACAGCTAGAGCAGTTGTTGGATCAAGGTATCGAACAAGACCTAAACTTTGAGTCCACTATGGATACGGGGTACGAAGCTATCGACAGTACGTCGGCCAAGTTTAAAGAAATATCAGATCGCTTGTACCAGACTGCTCGTTACGTGGAAGCCTATAACCGCGTAGCTTCTGCTGTGGCGGCGTTTGAAATGGCTAACAAGCATCGGGCAAAACTTGCTAAGATGAAGATGACAGCGCAGGAATATGCTAAAGCTGCGGTAGAGGATACACAGGGTAATTTCTCACGGCTTGACTCAGCTTTAGTATTTAAATCTCTGCCTAAATTAATGACGCAGTACCGCAAGTATCAAGTTATGATGATGTGGTTGTGGGCTGGTGCGTTTAATAAACTATTTCGTGGCGTAGATACAGCAGATAGACTGGTTGGCTTACGGATGCTGACTTATTCCGCAGCGCACACGGCATTGCTATCTGGCGTAGTCGGTCTTCCGTTCCTAGGACAAGCAGCAACGTACTTCCCTGCGCTGGTAGGCGCTGACGACGAGGAGAAAGATCCTAAGTTTGACTTAGAGCGTTACATTCGTACAGAGGTATTCCCTGATGACGAGCGTATGGCAACTTTAATTAGTAGAGGCGTACCTTCTTTCTTTGGTGTGGACATGTCGCAGAAACTTAAACAGAGCGATATATTTACCCCGTTTCCCTATTCCGAGTTTGAAGCTTCCGAAGACGGAGCCAAGAACTACGTGCTGGAAGTTTTGTTAGGACCAACCGCGAATCAAATTGGAAACGTTGGTCGCGCAGCTAGGTACTTAGATGGTGGCGACTTATCTAAAGCTACGGAAGCAGTGATGCCTAAAGGCATTCGCACAATGCTTGAGAGTATTCGTCTCGGACGCGAAGGGTTTACGATGACGAACGGAGATATGATTTTAGATCCGCGAGAGTTTGACTTGTCGAGTTTGATGATAAACGCGCTAGGTATCCCAGCTACTGAAGTTAGCAAGGTTAAGTGGACACGTGGGCAGCAGTTTGAGATTACTCAATACTTTACTAAAGAGAGCGGAAGCATTCGCAACCAATACATTGAAGCCGGTAAGAATCGTGACCGCGCAGAGCAAGCAAGATTGCGCAAAGAGTTTCTTGAATTGCAAAAAGCCAAAGACCGTGTGCGTCCCTTCTTTAATAACGCGCCGGGAACTTTAAACCGCTCAAGTCTGATGGACTTAATCAGGTCTCCTAGCGAACAGGTAAAGCGAGAAAGAAAGTATCGAAGTCAAATTGTAGGAAACTAACTCTTCACTGTCGGACCCTCCCAGCCGACAGACTTACCCTCACTCGGTCAGGCCATACACTGCGACGGTGGGGGTATTTTTTTGCCGCGTGCCCAAAACGTGACCGAATGTTCTGGTAAGTTGTGGGATGTTCTAGGAAGTTTGGGGGGTTTTGGTTGTCAAATAACAAAAGTAATAAGAAGTAAAGTGTTGATAATAAAGGGTTTTATGTGGTGCCGCAGGGGAGGATCGAACTCCCGGCCTCACCCTTACCAAGGGTGTGTCGCACTCTGTTAAACCTATTAGTAACAGTAAGTTAAGCATCGCCATAAAAAGCGCGTGCCCAATTCTTGCCCAAAAGGTCTGTTGCGCGAGCTGCTGGATCGTTGCTGTGAATGTAAGTTTCGTCTACTAAACGGACTGATTTCCAGCCCCCTGCGTCGGCTATTGCTTTGCTCGACCAGCCCTCTCTTTCAAGAGCCGTGGCAAAGCTGTGCCTACCAATCTGATGTGTGCCCAGATATTTTATGTCAGCGTCTTTGCAAGCGCGTCTGAGAGTTTTGTAAACACCCCAGTGCTGTTGGTATCCGAACACACGACCATTGCGCGGTGGTAGATGTCTTAGCGTATTAACTAGCATGGGAACCAGCCCAGCTGTAGCGGGATCACCGTTTTTCGTCTTGCGGATATGTACAGTAGCGTTGTCTAAGTCTACGTCCTCGGGAGTAAGCTTGACTGCTTCGCCAATACGACGACCGGTTGTGTGTAAGAACAGCATCAAAGCGAAAGTATGAACTGGTAAATGGGGCTGCAAAGTTGCGAGGTATTCAACACCAACGGCTTCGCGTATCGGCTTCTCTATCGGAAAGGCTTTTACTTTTACCGGCGCACACCAGCCTTGAGCGTGAGCGTAGTTAATAACTGCACGAGCAGGGACGATACCCTGTCGATTTATCGTAGCGTTTTTGGCGTTTGGGTAAGCCTTCTTGGCCGCTTGTCTTATCGTTTGTGGATTTACACTGCGTAGCAACACACCAGCTAACTGCTCGGTAATCTTGACTAGGTAGCGCGTTTCGCCACCGTCTTCTGCGTAGTGCAGCGCGGCTTCGTCAAAAGTCATTACTGCTTCAACACCGTAAAGGTGCAGCCGCCACATCTTTTTTTCTAGGTCGGCTCTTAGTTCTTCTGCGCGGCTAGGGTCCGAAGTCTTAAGAGAGCGTCGGATTCGTTTACCGTCGGGGTCATAACCGTCGGCGTGGTAAAGACCGTACCGCTTTTTAAGTTTGAGGCGCATTGGGTAAGTACCTTCCGCATGGCTGTAATGTTTTCACGATAGAAGACTTTTCTGTTTCCGCGCAACTCAAAATGTACACCGGCCTTTACGTTTGGTTCTTTAAGAGCGGCGTCTAACGATGCACGAGATATGCCTAGAGCAGTTGCAGCTTGGCCTACATCTATCGGTGGCTCGGCCCAATCAGGAAGAGAATTACTCATCGTCTGACTCCTCTTCTGCTTTAGATATGCCATCCATCAGCTTCTCGTAGTTTATCTCGTAGCAACGTGTTAACCCGCTTGGAATTGTAGAACCTTGGCCCAAGTACATACGCTTACTAGGCTTGCCATCGGACTGAAATATTAAGTATTCGGCTTTCTCTAGCTCCTCACGCATAGACGCAGGAGTAGCACCACTTTCTTTGCACCAGTCGGATAACGCTTTGACCAGAATAAAAGCTTTTTTGTCTTCCGTACACAACCGACCAGCAGGAGGCGCACGCAATATCATAGAGGAATCTTCTTTGTTAGCGTTGGCATTGCCTAAGCGACGGGTGACAATGAGTCGTCCGTGTAGCGTACTTATAAAAGAAGACAGATGTTCGCTTGTGTCAGTGTTAACTTCCTTACGGCTAAGTCTCATGTTCTTGACTTGCGCCATAGCCCATTTCTTCATGCGGTTAAGGTCGAACGATACAAGGCCGATCTTCTCAGCTATCTTGCCAGCAACCAGCGCAGTAACAATCGTGTCTCTGTAGAAACGCTCTTTTGTTTCGTCTTCTGACTGAGGATTGAACTTGCTACGGGCAGCTACCATCTGACGACGTACCCAGTCTTTGTTCTTAATAATAAAACGTAGATACGGAAGACAGGCTTCGCCGTACATGTTGTCCATGTGGTGCTCCACAAAACTCTGCGTAATGTCGGGGAACACCTTAGTCTTGTAGCCTTTTGGCATAGGTACTTCAAAGAAACGAAGCTGTGTCGCTTCTACTTTGTAGCCGCCCGGTAGCTTGCTTATGCTTTCTAGTATGCTGTCGTTGGACGTAATGAAGCTGTTTTTAAACCACTGCCCTCCCACCGTAGCAAAGTCGCCGTTGGTTTTGAGACGTTCCTTATCTCTTCCGTTAGCAAGCGCGTAACCTGTACGCGACAGTTCTTCAGCTGTTCGTCCAGAGAACTCATCTAGCAGCATAGGAATACTACCCATGATAGCAATGCGTTTAATCACGGCGTTTAGCGTAGTGCCGTTTTCGCCTGTCTGCCGCTCCATGTGCTTGTGGTTACCGTAGAAGCCGCAAGCTATCTTACATGCTGTAGTTTTGCCAGTTGAACCCTCGCCAGTAAACGCAAGCGGAAGACCGTGCCAGTTAGAAGATCCCATAAGCTCGACGAGCGCGGACCCCATTGAGTGACACAGCGCGAACTGAAACGGTTCTGCTCCATCGCGGTTGTACAGCTTGTCTATACTAGAAACCCACGCTTCCAATGTACCAGACCTACCGAAATCAATAGCTACATCCTCGGGCACACTGGAGTTACACAATACGTTTTCAGTACCTTTTTCGGTTATGATCTTTGTACCCATAACAAAGCCTGACCTGTCAGGAAGCCAACCAAACTGACCGTATGTCTTGGTCTCAATCTTCCACGCTTGCAGTGTTTCGATGAGGTTTTCTGCAAATTCAGCCATGTGATTCCTCGCGTTCCTAGTTCGAAGTAAGAACACTTCGTTTGCAGCAAAGGTCTTTGCCATTAAGTCTGTGGAGGCTAGTTCGTAGGTAGGCATCATGAATTCGCGCCAGTTGCCGTTCTTCTCCTTAGCCCTCCAGTGTATGACCCACGTACCGTCAGCGTCTTTGATGCGGTTAAGGGGGTAAATAAAAGAACGACAAAAGGGGTGCCATGTCGATACACCGTCAGCGTCGGTAACTGATCTAGACAATGCTACGCCGTTCCAACGAAAACCCTGCGTAGGCCAGTACGGAATTGTTTCGCCCTCAAGTGTCGTCGCGTTGCTTGTTCCCTGGGCATCGTCGTTGTTCGCGTCGGGGTCGGGTTCGACGGGAGCGATGTCAGGTGGGGCAAAGCCTTTTTCTCTGGCACCGTCGATCATGGGTTGTATTTGTTCTGCGCGAGGTGGACCGCTTTTGGGTTCGCCCTCAGTCAAGTCTGAAACTAGCTCGTGTATCTCTGCGTCGCTAAGTCCTTTGGTAACGTAACTGGCAACTAATTTTAAAACATTGTTGTACCACTCGTCGCCCTCTAGTGCAGCCACTCTCGCTTTCTCGCGGTCGAGGCTAGGGCCATACTCAGAGACGTAACCAAACCCACCCTTTACAGGCTCAGGCATGACGTTGTTGTCTCGGATGTAGTCCAGCATTTTACCGCGCACGTAGGCAACGGAATACTCTACGCCCTGCTTCTTTAGCACCACGGGAACCGGAGGATCATACTTGCGATTGTGGGAACCTACTGGACGTAGAACACGAGCGGAATCAATGTCTACTAGAGCATCAGTCTTGGTGTTAAGGTGCCGACTTATTTGTCTCTTGATCGCAGATAGCTCATCCCATGTGGCTTTGTCTAGCTCCTCGTTAAAGTGTATGTACGTGTGGTATCCACCGCCCGAGTCAACAATAGAGGGAGTTAGTTCTAGAGCTTTTGCAACTCTAACAATGTCTAGAAGAGCTTCTTGCTTTGTATCGTAAACGCTTTCTTTTTCAGTATCTACATCGTAATCGTCGTACAGTGCGCGGCTACAAACCACGTTTTCCTGTTTGCGTATTACTCTGTACCCTTTTTTGTTTGTGTACCAATCCCCGAATGTGTTGACAGCGAAGTACACAGTATCCCCTCTGTCGTCTATTTTTTGTGCTGCCACAGCAGCCGCCTCTATAGTGGCGAAGCTTTCGTGCGTCCACCGCGTACGACCATTTGGTTTAAGCGTCGGTAATCCGAGAACCACAATGCCCGAGCGAGGTAGCACGGATAGTAGAAAATCTAACATCTCCATAGCGTACCCGTTGTGTTAACGTGTTAACAGATAGTAACCGAAGCGAACCTCGGTTACTGAGTTACTTTTTGTAGGGAGTTTAGGCTACCTTGGTAGGATCATCGAAGTTAAGACTATCCAACTGGTCGAGTATTTCGTCGGACACTACTTCTTTAGCCGGTGCAGCGGCTACGCTTTTAGGAGGAGAAACAGGGTCATCGTCTAACCCAATGTCGCCTTCGTCTGCGTTGACAGACGGTGTTAGCGTTGTAACAAAAGCTGAATCAGAAGAACTAAAGCCACCCTCAACTACTTTGAACGAAGAAGCTTTTGTAGACATAGCAGCCAACTTGATAACTTGTACCTGACGAAGTCTTAGAGACACGCCGTATCCAGAAATATTGTTTGGTTTGTAAGCTATAAGAGAAACTTGAACATTGATCTCAGAGTCTCTGGTCAACTGAAACCCCTTTTCCATTTCAACGTTATCAGAGTCAAACTGCTGAATTTCTGTTGTTGTACCATCGTCCCACGCTCCTACAAGTCTTGTCTTGGCAACGTACATACCGTCGTAACCAAACGCAGATCCGGCTGTAAAGACTTCCTTGGCAGGGGGGTACTCGTCCCAATCGTCTTTTTTCTTATCCGCGTATTCGGCTTTCATAGCCAAGTACACAGGCTTTACCTGTTCGGCAGTCATGACTAGATCTAAAGTGTAAGCAGCGTTGTTGTCAGTTGGCTTACAAGGAACGTTCTCGTCGCTTCCGTCTTTGTGTTTTACCCAGTGATAAGTTTTGTCGATACGTGGGTGTAGAGCTATTACGTTAGGGATAATTATAGTAGGGCGTTTGTTAGCCATTTGGGCCTCCATTAAGGTTTTAGTGTGTGTATCCGTCTGTTGCAGTAAAGGATGATACTACAATTTTAGACGCTTCGATTAGGTTATTTAGTTCGCCATCTTCTAAAAATCGGATGACTCTAAACGTCAGCTGAGTACGAGTGGTTTCTTGCGTAGCGTCGATCTTAGTAACAACGCAGTTAAGTCTCTCGCCTCGACTTATTATCGACTTCGTATAGTCGCGTAGCGCTTTGAGTGAAGCCGAAGGCACACGCAACGAAAGCATGTCATGTGGAGTGTCAGGCTGTAACAATTGTAATTGACTAAACTCGGAACAGCCTTTGCCCCGTTTCCCGTTGGGTGTAATTTTAGACCCCCACTGATTGTGGAAGCATATAGTGCATTTTTTAGATTGAGGTTCTTTGCTATCACTGCACGGAGCTACGCCATCAACAGAATGACAAGTGCGCGTTCCGTCTTTTGCGTAGTAAGTTCTTGCGTTGTCTGTGGAAGAAACGATTACTACCTCCACAGGCAATTCCCCCGTATCTAACATTAGCTGCGCCTAACATTTACAGTTTGGGTTTCGCTGAAGCTTACCCCTGCTGGCAAATCGTCGTGCACATCGCGGTATTCCTCTACCGCTTTTTTAGATGGACGCTTTTCTATAAGCTCCCATGCTTCGTGTTCTTTTATGTGTTCCATAAAAGCTTCTGGGTCGTCTACTTTGACAGACCTACGAGTTGATCTGTAGGCCGTACCAAATTCTTTTGAAGCTACGCGATCTATACCTTGCTCGTTAAACCGCCGTAGAAACTCGATCTCGACTTTGTTACATTTGTCTTTATCGGCACTGTCGTCAGCTTCGTAGTCTTTCTTGCGTGCTTGTCGTCTGTCTCGCAAGCTTACAAAAATCCTGAGTAGCGTAACATCAGGCAGTTCTGATATGCTCAGTTCTTTGTTCATCGGGGTGGGTCTCCTTTTTATTTTCTAACCATCTGTCGATGTCTGTTTCATCCCACCGAAACACTTTAGGTGAGACTTTTATTGGTTGCGGAAAACTGGGGTTCCGCGATCTAAACGATTGCAGGGCAACTTTAGTAATGCCCAACCGCGCAGAAACCTGCGAGGGGTTCAGTAAGATCATGCTCAAATACCTCTATACGTGTTCACATGTTAACACATTAAAGCACGTGCGATCAGACGTCAAGCAAGTAATGGTGCCCGATGAGCTTTTACTTCGTCTAGTAACGCGCCTTGCATTTTTTGTTTATTGCGTAAGCGATTGTAAATTCGCTTTTCCACAGGAGTTCCTTCTAGCAAAATAACGAAGTTATTCATTTTTTGGCCGGGCCTGTTAATCCGACCGTTAGCTTGTTCGAAGGTTTCGTTAGACGTTATACAACTGTACCAAACAATTGTGCTGGCAGATGTAAGCGTCAACCCGTGAGACATAGCAGCTGGTTGAGCCACTAAAACTTTTGGGTCTTTGGTTTTCTGAAACGCAGAGAATATTCTGTCGCGCTCAGACTTTTTAACGCCGCCATGAATTACCTCCACAGCGAAGTCTTTGCTTAACTCCTCGGCTACCATTTTTACAGAGGAGACAAACGGCACGAAAACAATTACTTTGCCTTCAGCCGCTTCTACGATTGCTTTGGTCTCAGCAATACGTGGGCCAGATGGTATAGTCTTTTCTTCCCTTTGATTATCGTAGACTACGCCGCAAGCAATTTGAATTAGCTTGCCCATCTTTACCGCTTCGTTGACAGCAGTGATCTCACCGTTGTCAGCTTGTGTTCGCATACGCAAAACCATTTCTTTGTATGCTTTATCTTGTTCCTTAGTTAGCTGCACAGCCCTAGTCTCAAACATGATCGGGGGCAAATCTAAACACTCGTCGCGTGTGAACCTAACAGCTGGTTGCATCACGTCGCGTACTATTTCTGTAGCTTCTGGCTTAGGTATCCATTTGAACTGCGTGAGCTGTCTCATTACTTGAGCCTTGAACCTGTTGAAGTAAGGCGGCACGCTATCAGGTACGACCAGTCTACACTGCGCCCAGGCATCTGTTGGAGCGTTCGGCGTAGGAGTGCCCGACATAGCCCAGCAAGCTCGTGGTTTTTTGTGTCGGTTAACTACTGTGTTGATCTTTTTCCAGCGAGTAGTGCCAGCGTTACGTGCGCACTGGGCTACCTCGTCGACGATAACTAAGTCGATGTCGGTGCGGTTCTTAAGCTCAGGCTCAATGATACCGACACCATCGTGGTTGATAATGTAGACGTCGAAGTCTTGGTTGAGTAGCTTAACTCGTTTGTCTCGGGAGCCGTGTAACACACCAAACGTAAGATGCGGAAAGTGATTAAACAACTCATCGGCCCACGTCCGTTCTAACGTAGACAGGGGAGATATAACCAAGACTTTGTTAAGTTTGCCCAGACTGCGCAAGTAATCGTACGCCCACAAAGACGCCAACGATTTACCAGTACCAAGCTCACTAAGATTGAACGCTCTACTGTTCATTGACAGGAATGCGGCTGCTTCTTTCTGCGCTGCGAACGGTGTGTAGCGACCAGACCAGTTGTAGTATGTTCCTATAGGGGCAGGAGCGTTGTAACCTAAGTTGCGTAAAAGTATTGTCTCGTCGGTACGGTGGGGCACGGCAACCAAGGGTGTACCTTTGTGGTTAAACGCTTTTGCGCTCGGTACTACATTCAGTATCTGGTCGGGGTTGCGCGTCTTCAATATTAACGCTTGTTTGTCTGGCCACACCAGCATGTTGTTCTCCCTCGTCTATCTGTCTAATGCGTTCATCGCATATGTGTTTTATTTTTTCGTAGTCTAAGCGGCGTTCGCCTTTATCTCTGAGGACGCGCTTAACGATGTCTGCATCCCAAGGGTTTAGATTGTACTCGTACCAAATATCCCAAGGCTGTATGGTACGCGTAGCGTAGTCGGATTGTCCGACGTTGTAGTCACGTGGGGTAG
>JGI24004J15324_10000817_pt1 | contig 12524 bp, 10 predicted proteins | sample LinPmetageLP32_FD_15324 | JGI IMG/M metagenome (IMG submission 15324)
TTAGGAGGTATAGGCGTATCTACACCACTCTCCTTTGTTTTTGCTTTTTGTACTAATCTTTGTACTCTGGCTTGATCTTTTTCGCTTTGTCTATCTGTATTAACATAATCCTCTAAAACGGGGTTAGGTCTAGACGCAGCATTAGGTCTACTATAAACCGCACTTAAATCAGATAAGTTAGGAATAATTATAACATCTCCTTCATTTAATGAAAAAGGATTAAATATATTATTAACTATACAAAGAGCATCTACATAATCACTCTTCCCAAAATATTGAAGTGATACTTTATCCATTCTTCCTACTTGATCTTGTTTAATATAATGCAATGCCTTAATACCTAGCTCTGTCTTATACCTAAACGAAGGAGCAGTTAGATCAAAATACTGCTCACCAGTTCTTTCAACTGTCAATTTATTTTTTAAAGTAAGAGATTTAATATTCATTTTAAATTTAATTTAATTATGCATCTATAACGCTTGCTTTTGTACCTTCAAATAAATTAATAGGAATACCTAAATTATCAGGCGCCGTATCAATATTTTTTATTTGCTCTGGAGGAAATGTAGATGCTGGTGCGCCTGCATTATATCCATTTGCAGCGGTACCTCCTTCTAATTGAGAGCTCTGTTGAATATCATTATCACCTGTTTGAATATTCCCATAAGTTTGCACGTCTGCATCTGTTGTATTTAAATTTAGATAATCAGCTTCATTTTGTGTTGCTGCATATATTCTACCTTGGCCTGCATTAAACATATTTTCTATATCACCTTTATCTCTAGGCTTACCATGTTTTAAATTTATATTAAATTTTACTTCCATAGGAAAATCATCATACCCTAAACCTTGTCCTAATTCCATTTCAGTACTATCACAAATCATATTACCCATCATACAAATAGGATTAAGAGGATTACCCACTGTCACATGCCAATCACCCGTTGGTTCTCCACTAATAAAAGATCTAGTAGCAGCTGTTCCTGTATTACCAATTCCCATATTGCCTAAAAACCCTCCCATCATATTTCCTAATAGATTAGTTCCTATTGTTTTTAAAGCTTCTTTTATTTTATTACCATCAAATTCTCCATCAGCTCCACCAAATAAACCAGTAAAACCAGATTTTATATCTGAAGCAATACTTTTAAAATATCCTACAAAATCTCCGTTTTGTAATGCACTAGTATCGCCTAATGCTGTACCGACATCACCAGCAGATCCATAGTATCTATGGCCTCCACCAAAAAATGATGCATTATTAGTTGTCATAGTTAACATATTACTCATAATATCAATCATAGCAACCTTTGGATTAATAAAAGCTAAAGATCTAAGCTCATATTCAAATTGNAATCTCATATCATTTTGAAAATTTATTCCTCTATCTCTAATCGTTGTATTATCTACAACATTCACTGGTCCTAATACAAAGTCAGCATATGTAGTACCTAACTTATCTCCTGTTAATGCACCTTTACCATACTTTGCTTGGTGTCTTTCTTTATATGACCTTCCTTGGCCAGCATCACCAACTGCATTTACAACATTACCTGCAATTCCTCCTATTCCCATATTACCTGCACTAAAGCCACTCGCAGATTTAGCTAATTCTATTTCTTCAAATTTAGCATCAAGCTGTTTCCACTTTAAACCAAAACTCATTTTTAATAATTCCTCCAACTGATTACCTGCGGTTGCTCCCATATAAGTTATAGCAGTTACACCAGCAGCCATTGTTGCATCTGTTTCAGTGTTTGAATCTGGTGTACCATCCTCAGAAGCAGTCATTGTTTGATAATTATAAATGTTATCAGTTACAGGCATTGGAAACCTTCTTAATGTAATTAAATGATTAAGTGGAATCTTCTTGTAATATTTAGAATATAAAAATTCTGATGGTGAATATTGTATTTTTGGGTACTTATCTCTAAACCAGTTTATCATACTCGGGAGCGAAAGACCTTTTGCACCCTCACCTCCCATTAATGTATTATCAGGTTGATCAGTGTAAAATTTTGTAGCTGCTTGAGAACCTGCCCCATTAAATCCTTGAAAATTAAATAAAGCATATTTATTAGCAATAGACACAGGAATGTCTTTGTCTACCATATTAGTAGGCACAGTTGCACGCGCAGGCTTGGCACTATTTGCATAGAATCCTTTTGCATAAGCAGCTGATACATCAGCAGCAAAACCAACTGATTCACCACCAAAAGCCGGAAGCACTGCTCCTGATTGACTATTTGGTGATTGAGGCATTGCGGTGTTTAAACTGCTAATGTCAGTTTGGACTAGTCCCATATTTAAGTCTTATTTTTATTATATATTCAACTTAGGCTGTCGAGGTACTTATCAATATTAAGGTCACCCTTTTCAAATTTATCCAACCAACCTTTTTTATATCTTGCATCAAATTCTTTTATACTATCTAATGAAAGTGGACCTTTAAAAAATGGTCTTGCAGAAATTTCTCTTATTTCTTTTAGATTTTTAGATATCATATAAAGTTGTACCTTTTCAAATAATTCTGATAACCCAACCTTTGTTTTAGTACACATAACCGATTCTATAACTACATAAAACCTTTCTCTATCTTTTTCATTTAATCTATCTTCTAATACTTTTGCTGTTTTATAATCATCAGCTTTAAGAATCATTTTTCTTGCTCTATTTTCAAACACATGCCTGAAATTCATATCAAAGAAATGCTGTTTTAAAAATTTCATATTATCATAGAACTTAATAATACGAATTTGATAAAGAGGATTTACTGGATCCCATTTGGAATCTAAGATTTTACCCTTAACTGGTAAAAGTATATTAGGATTAGTATGGATGCTAATAAGCAGTATACATTTTGTCCTTTATTAAATATTCTGTGAGTTTTCATTCAAATTCTATTATGTCATCAAATAGCTCAGCTGTGCCATTGACCATAATATCCGGTGAATGATAAATTTTATAAGTAATAGGTTTAGATGATAATGATTCTACATAACTTTGTATTCCTCCAACCGTCTCTGTATTTAAGTTGCCTAAAACATAAAATATCGTTGTGGATATATTACGATTAATTGCATTCTGTAATTGCCTCATTAAATAAGATGATACTACTGCATCAGATGGCTCATATTGATAAAAATCATTTTTTGTAAGCTTGTTAAATATATCCATATAATTTATACACTCTATACTTCTAGGAACATTTCCTAAAAATGTTTTAACGCGTAGTGCATCATTAGAGTATATGAAATTAAATTCTATATGTTCTTCTTCCATTCTTCTAGTTCCTTAAGCTCATTCTTAAGAGATTTTATTTTAAATTCAATATCCTTAACTGTTGGTTCAAAATGAGTACCCCAACGTGTATTAATATCTAATACATTTTTATCAAATTTACTACCAGGTTCTAGCCCTATATCATCGCATAAATCAAAAAAGAATCTTTTTATATAACTAAATTGATTCTTATCATTTTCATTTGATTCATAAACATCAGTTGAAGTAAAATGCTCCCTTCCTCCACCATGATTATCATCAATGACTTTTTTAATAACACCATTTCTTGCTGGCTCTAAAACTATTTTAATCATTTACGACTTTCTTTTATATAATGTAGATGTTAATTCTTTAATTGTTTTTCTTGCTAATTTTTTATCAGCATGCCAAGTAGATTTATCTTTAACCATTATAAGAGAATAGGCTTCTCTTAACTTTTCTATTTCTTTATCTGTATAACCTTCTTCTTTCCAATTAGCTATCTTAACATTTTCAAATTGTTCTAATTTAGCATATATAGATTTTTCAGCAGCTTCAACATTAGCTTCATGTATTTCTTTGCCTTTTTCTCTAGTTTGTTTACAGATTTCCAACCATTCTTTAAATGATAATTTACCTTTCATTTTTAAGATTCCTTGATTTTTCATTGCCGCTCTTCTTTGGCGACGATTAGGTATAGTTTGTTTTGCAGTCTCGCTCATATGATTAATTTTATTATATATTACTAGTTATAAAGTGTGCTATTCACCTTTATACTTGCTCTCAATTAATGATTGTACACTGTTATGTAAACAGTCTAATATTTCATCTTCAGATAATTGATCCAAAATAAATGATTTTAGTTCTTCATTAACTTCTTTTTCATCAAATGATGTACTCATTAATTCATACACACCTTTTGTTGGAATGTTTACAGGAAATTCTAAGAGAAGTTTTACTTTATTATTTTTCTTTTGCTTATTAAACAAAATTCTAATAGGTGATTTAACCTTTTCTAATGTTTCTATAGGTTGTGTATTGCTTGGTATAATAGCCCCTCCATTATTAAGAGGGCCAGTGTTATTTGTTGAACTAACAAATTCTCCTGCTATATCAGAGTCTAATTGTTGTATAAATTCATTTTGTAAATCTTTTGATAATCTACCGCCTTCATTAAAGTTTATCCACTTATCGTCAATATTCTTAATAGTAACTACATCACCAGATTTTTCTCCTTTAACCCATTGCCAATATTTATTTTCATGGACTTCCTGTGGAGTTTCCTCGATATTATCTTTTTGCATTTGTTGTCTATTTATTATTATACCTTAAATATAATAATTGTTTAATAATATAGTTTATACAATACAATATTCCATCCTCCAATTAATTGCCCACGGTTCGCCAGCATCTAATGTAATAGGATTTCCTCCATTATCTACTACCTCATAACTAAATCCTAATTTAAAGATTTCATTACGAGTCACAGTTAGTCCATCCGACTCCAGAATAAAACTCCATGAATAGGCTCCTAACGGACCAGGAATAGTATTTGGTGCTATTTGATATGAAGTGTTTTCTATAATTGTAGCAGTAGGTTGATCCGTTGGTGTTGCAAGGCCAGCAGTATTAGGAGTTATATCAAATTTCTTTACTGATATTCTAACTCTACCTAAATAAGTAGGATTAGTTACTTGATTTGTCATCCAAGCCAATGCAGTTACTCTCAAAAATCCTCCAGTTAAATCTCCACCTGGTGTTGCTTGCCCATGAAAACCAGAATCTAAAATATCTTCCGTATTAAATGTATCCGTTTGAGTTGTCTCCATTAAATAGTATACTTGGGAAGGAGCATCTGGCGCGCCCCAATTTGGAATATCACCACCTACTGCATATTTACCATTACTAACTCCTCCATTCCAATCAGGTACTCCAATTCTATATCCTGAAAATCTTGCTTGTAATAATGTTGATTGGCCAACTACTGCACCTTGTGGACCTTGTGGACCAGTTAAACCTTTACTACCATTCATACCCCATCCAACCAAAGGTTTACTAAATGCAGTAACACCAGCACCTCCTATGTAAGTACCTTTAGCTAATTCAATACCACCACCAGCTCCATTTGTAGTACTTATATCAGTATAGTCAAATTCATAATAATTTACTTTATCCGGAGATCCATATTCCCAGATTCTAATAAAAGCTTTATTTTCAGATAGTGAAATTGTTGAATTCCAGGTTGAGTATACTGTATTGGTAACCTGATAATCAATTGCAGCACCAGATGTAGGATCATTACCTTCAGCACCTAAGTATATTGTTTGAGAAGCTGCCTTCCAATCAGCTGCTGTTGTGATTGCTTTATTAGCTTGGAATGCAGATGGCTGGTTTGCAGCAGCACCGGTATATGCTGTAAGATATCCTCCATAATCACCAGTTACACCNGTTGCACCAGTTGCTCCTAGTACTACACCAGTAGATCCTTGTTGACCTATAGGTCCAGTAGAACCTTGTAAACCTGTTGCTCCTTGCAATCCTATAGCACCTTGTTCTCCATTAGCACCTTGTCCGCCGGTTGCACCTTGTAATCCTACGGCGCCATTAAGACCTGTTGCACCTTGTTTACCAATAGCACCTTGTTCACCGTCAGCACCTTGTGTTCCAGTTGCTCCTTGATTACCTATGGCACCACTTGCTCCTTGGCCACCTATGGCACCTGTTGCACCCTGTTGACCTGTTAAACCTGTTGCTCCTTGTGTACCTGTTGCTCCTTGTGTTCCTGTTGCTCCTTGTTCACCAATTGCACCAGTTGCTCCTTGTTGACCTACGGCACCTGTTGCGCCCTGTCCACCTATTGTACCAGTTGCTCCTTGTTCACCAACTGCACCAGTTGATCCTTGTTGACCTACGGCACCTGTTGCGCCCTGTCCACCTATTGTACCAGTTGCTCCTTGTTGGCCTGTTAAACCTGTTGCTCCTTGATTACCTACAGCACCGCTTGCTCCTTGTCCACCTATTGTACCAGTTGCTCCCTGTTGGCCAGTTACTCCAGTTGCACCTTGGATACCTACGGCTCCAGTTGCACCTTGGAATCCAGTGGATCCAAACAGCCCGTCGCTTCCAGGTTCTCCAGTTGCTCCCATTGTACCGCTTGCTCCCTGTTGACCAGTTGGACCTAGATCACCTGTAGCTCCTTGTTGACCAACTGCACCAGTTGCACCAGTAGATCCTGTAAGTCCACTTGCACCTTGCCCACCGGTTGCACCTTGAGTTCCTGTTGCTCCTTGAAGTCCTGGNTCACCTACTGTACCTTGGCTTCCTGTTGCTCCTTGTTGGCCAGTTAATCCTGTTGCACCTTGATCACCAATATCTCCTTTTAATCCTGTTGCTCCTTGATTACCAATAGCACCAGTTGCACCTTGTCCACCTATTGTACCGGTTGCTCCTTGTTCACCAACTGCACCAGTTGATCCTTGCTGTCCTGTTAATCCACTTGCACCTTGACCACCTATTGATCCAGTGGCACCTTGATTACCTATGGCACCTTGTTCTCCATCTGCACCCTGGGTTCCTGTTGCTCCTTGTTGACCAGTTAATCCGGTAGCACCTTGATTACCGATAGCACCAGTTGCACCTTGTCCACCTATTGTACCGGTTGCCCCTTGTTCACCAACTGCACCAGTTGCACCTTGTTGTCCTGTTAATCCACTTGCTCCTTGTCCACCTATTGTACCTGTTGCTCCTTGTTGGCCTGTTAAACCTGTTGCTCCTTGTGTACCTGTTGCACCTTGATTACCTACAGCTCCAGTGGCTCCTTGTTCACCAACTGCACCAGTTGCACCTTGTTGTCCTGTTAATCCACTTGCTCCCTGGCCACCTATTGTACCAGTTGCTCCTTGTTGACCTACAGCTCCCGTAGAACCAGTAAATCCAGTTGATCCTTGTGTTCCTGTTGCTCCTTGTGTTCCTCTAAATCCTTGTTGACCGGTTGCCCCTTGTTGTCCGGTTAATCCACTTGCTCCTTGGCCACCTATTGTACCAGTGGCTCCTTGTTGACCTATGGCACCCGTTGCACCTGTTGCCCCATTAAATCCACTTGCTCCTTGTCCACCAATTGTACCCGTTGCTCCTTGCTGACCTACAGCACCAGTTGAACCAGTAAATCCAGTTGATCCTTGCGTACCAGTGGCACCTTGTGTTCCTCTAAATCCTTGTTGGCCTGTTGCTCCTTGTTGACCTATAGCACCACTTGCTCCTTGTCCACCTATTGTACCAGTAGCACCTTGTTGGCCTGTTAATCCAGTTGCACCAACACCTGTTGCTCCAGTAAAACCGACACCTGTTGAACCAGTAAATCCTCTGGAGCCAGTAGCTCCATCAAACCCAGTTGCACCAACTCCTGTTGCTCCATTAAAACCAGTTGCACCATTAAATCCTGTAGAACCAATAAATCCAGTTGCTCCAATCCCAGTTGCTCCAGTAAATCCTGTAGCACCATTAAATCCTGTAGCACCATTAAATCCAGTTGATCCTGTAAATCCAGTTGATCCTATACCTGTAGAACCAATAAATCCAGTAGCACCGTTAAATCCTGTTGAACCAATAAATCCAGTTGATCCTGTAAATCCTGTTGATCCAATTCCAGTTGCCCCAATAAATCCAGTAGCACCATTAAATCCAGTTGATCCTGTAAATCCTGTTGAACCTACACCTGTAGCTCCACTTCCAGTTGCTCCAATAAATCCAGTAGCCCCAATACCTCCTGTACCAGTTGCACCAGTAGCACCAGAGCCAGTGGCTCCTGTAAATCCACTTACACCTGTGGAACCAATACTTCCTGCACCAGTTGCACCAGTTGCACCAGTAGGACCAACCCCACCTGCCAAGTATATACAATATGCTATATCTCGGTTAGTCCCAGATTGCATTGTCCAATTACCGCCACTTATATAGTTTACTTGTAAATTAATAAATGTGGCACCTGGTGTTATAGCAGTAACTTCAAACACAGCAGCACCAGTTGCAACTCCTGAGATGACATTCTCTTCAAATGAAATTAGATCCCCAGTAGTAAGTAGTGATTGTAAGGGATTACCTACACTATTACCAATATTAACTTGAGTCATAGATGACATAAGACCACCACCTGTGTTAGTATCTACAGAATCTAAAGCTGAGCCGGCTAATTGATTAGACCAACTAATCCAACTAGGGTTTGTTTGACTATTTGTACATGAATTACTAATACTCGCTACTCCTGTTGCACCATCAGCTCCTGTTGCACCTGTGGAACCAATACCTCCTGCACCAGTTGCACCAGTTGCACCAATTCCACCTCCGCCACCACCTGCTGCATTAATTGTTATAGTATCAGCAACCTCATCAATAACAAAGGTTACATTAGTACCTGGTATTAAATCAACATCGCTTGTTCCACTACCATCAGTTAATTGAACACTAGCACTACCATCAGTATTTTCTAATACAGATAAGTTATATGCAGCAAGAGAAGCATTTTCCCATTGCCCAGTAAAACTATTATATACAATAAGATCATCATCTTGTATATTAGTAATAGTTACATCACTTAAACCACCTAATGTAGAACTTCCTCCACCACCTGCAGCTTCTACATCAACAGTTCCTCTGTATAGATGTCCGTTTGCAGAATTAATCCATAGAGTTCTTTCTGAGGTAGTACCACCACTTACATCATTACATAGCGGTCTATTTGCAAAAGTTGTAGAAGGAAGAACTAATCCACCTTTATCTATATTAACACAACCTACAAAGTAACCAGCCCATGTACCACTATCGGCAATTAGACTTGCTGTAATTGTACCAGCTTGTACATTATTTTGTGTATCTACTACATTAGAATATAATCCAACTCTCTGTGGACTAACTCCTACTCCTACTTGATCTGTGAATGCAATTACTTCCCCAATATTAATTAAGGCGTTTGATTTATTATCAAGTGAAATATTAGATCCGATAAATTTTGTTGCCAAAACAGCAGCAGTACCAGTAGTCTGAATATGACTACCAATATATTGACTATTGGCCTTATCCATCCATTGTAGTATATTAAGACCTACAGCTGTGAAAGGAGTCTTATATTCCAGTCTCATACTGTAACCATTTAATAATGTACCAGAATAATTATGACTTGAAGTAATTCCGGCAGTAGCATAAGTCATTCCAGCTAATGGATTTTCACCCTGAAGACTATAGCTTCCTTTTTGTGAAGTACTCATAGTCCACGTTCCAGTATGTGACTGTAAAGAGAAAGCCCTAAAACTGGATGAAGATTCAAATCTACCTTTCGCTGAATTAGTATTTACTAAAGGAATCTTAAAGCCATCAACTGCTGATACTTCATCAGCTTCCAATTGAGGTATATACAATTCACTATTAGCAGATATACTTAGCGCATCAACAGATAAACCACCAGGAAGAGCACCTATCGCAATATAATAGGATCCATCCGTACCAAAGAAACCACTTCTAGCTTTTATAGTATTATTTAAAGTATGTTGTAATCCAGTCACACCACCTGCTAAAGAATTTCTTAATTCTAATTGATGTTTGTTTGAAGTGTTTGGAATATGAACTCCTGTGTTTAAATCAGAAGATCTATTAAATTGTAAATTACCAGCTGATCCATTTAATCTAACTATTCTATCAGCTGCTAAAATTATTGAACTAGTTGTATATATGTTTTGTTGTCCTAAACTACCTAGTGAAGTTGGTGACCATAAACCAGAACCTGCATTCCATTGTAGAATATCTAAAGAATTTGGAATTACACTAGACACATTGGATAGCATACCAATTAACGGCGCACCATCATTTAAGTTTGCAAGATTAACTTTTGCTTCATTAAAATTATAAACAATATTATCTTGTACATTATTAGTACTAACTGATAATGCAGTACCTGTAGTATTACTTACATCAAATCCTTTAAATTGTAAATTAACACCAGATTTTCCGGCATAAACATCTTGATGACCAACACCTTGGCCTATATTTTGGCCTACATTTATTTCTCCTGGATTGGAAGCTAATGTGTTAATAAGAACAATAGATTTGGAAGCTAGGTTATATTGAAGCTGCATTCCTTGCCCAGCAATAAGATTAAAAGTATCATCACCAACAGTTGATTGCATTAATGCATCATTACCATTTTGTAAAGAACCTGTTGCTTTAGTAGAGTTAACATTAATTTTTCCAAAACTATTAGCACCTTTTACACTAACTTTACCAGAACCTATACCTCCAATGATATCCCATTCAGATGTATCAAATACACCTTGTGTAGTTCTAATATTGGCTCTCCACCAAACTAGCACCTGATCTTCTCCGGTTGTTGTAGGATCATCTACTACTACAGGATGATAAACGATGTTACCTATCTCATATACTCTAGACTCTACCCATGGGTTAGATACCATTTGAAAATTAGTATCAACCTCTGCATTGAATAGTTCTCTTTTTAGCTCAACTCTAAAAAGAATATATTCTTGTAGGTTATTAAATGACGTTGCCATTGATGTTAAATATTTTTTTATTTATTCTTCTTATTGATGTCTTTATTTTGGAGGGTTTTCAACAATGGTTATATCTGAATATGGAAATTGAGATGTATCCCTGCTTGTTGTAAATGCTTCTCTAAATGATTTAAGCCACCAAGTATTTTCTGACCACCCTGGTTCTGCATAACAAGGTGAATAAATTCCAGTAATATAGATGTATTTTAATTCTCTCCAATACTTAACATAATCCGTTACAGCATTTTTGATTAATTGTATTTGTCTATCTATAAGTACCTTTCTTCCTGCATTTCTTTGGCGGTCATAAGCAGATCCAGTTTCTAATGTAAATTTATTTGTAACATCTATTGCTCTAAATTCAGTTGTAAAATCATAAAGCTCACTTTCAGCTAAAAAGAATTGAATAGAAACTAAATCACCTAAAAAACAATTATCTATTGGGATATAGTTTTTATTATAATATGCTTGCATTGCAGCAACATCTGCAAAATCAATATATTCATGCTTTACTCTATCAAAAAAATCAACCTTAATACTTGTACAAGTTATACGATTCTTTTTTAAGAAAATGAAAAAGTCTAAAGCTAATTTAAATGTTATTGCCTCTAAGATCACTGGGATATACTTTTTTTGTATATATTCAGTCTTTGATTAGATGGTAGTCTTTAATTAGAGAATCAATTGTGCCGTGAGTGATTTTACACTGCTTAAAAATTTCTAGGTGATCTTGGTTACGATAATCATCAATCCAATATACATGTTTAAATCCTGCATTAACTAAAATTTTAGTACACATCTTACAAGGCGAAAGAGTTAAAAGTACTATATAATTATTAGGATCATATTCCTTAAACTTAGCAATCATATTTACTTCAGCATGAATAAAACCACTTTCTCCTGGGCTAAGACTATCTTCTTCTGTTCCAGTATTTTCATTAATACCTGCACCGCTGTATGATCCGTTATAGCCAAAGCTTGCAATTTTACTAAAATCTTTTCTTAATGCCATACACCCAACCTTTGTAGTAGATGAATTAGATATATCCCTAATCTGTTTTAAGATAGATGTAAATATATTTAGCTTTATTTGAAGTCGTTGAATTTCGGAATCCATTTGCTCTTAATTAATTTGGCTCTCATTTTTATACCAGGTTCTTTACTTAATGATTTTGCTAATTTAATATTATCCTCATCATCATCAAAAAAGGTAAAGTCATTAAATCCCATTTTTATAAATTTTCTAAATGCTTCCTTTTTTCTTTCAGCAGTTGATCCTTTAAATCCTAATGAAGTATCATTAATAGCAAATATGTATTGAGGATTTATATTAATACCGTTATGAGCTAAAAATTGTTGAATAAGTTTTGAATCATCTCTTGCTGTTATAATACCAACAGCTTTACCTTTTTGGATAGTTCTTTTTAAAATAGAAAATACCCATTCAATAATTTTACCAGCTTTAAGAATATCTAAACTTTGAAAATCTGAAAAGTCCATCTTATCATTTGGTCTTTTCCTAAATGTATTAAATTCTTGTGGAGTAAGTTCAGTAGAAAAACCTGTTTTAGGATTATGAACTTTAATTTTACTGCGAGTAACTACAAGAGTATCATCCACATCAAATATGGTAATTGCATTTCTTTTATTTGCTTCAAATAGCCTCACTTTAAATTTTCCTTTTATTATTTATCAATTAAATATGTA
>JGI24004J15324_10000822_pt1 | contig 12483 bp, 21 predicted proteins | sample LinPmetageLP32_FD_15324 | JGI IMG/M metagenome (IMG submission 15324)
GCAGCCTTAGCATCTTCTGCCTCTTGAGCAGCTTTAGCATCTGCTGCATCTTTAGCAGCCTTTGCATCAGCAGCGTCTTTAGCGGCTTTAGCGTCAGCAGCATCTTTAGCATCCTTGACGGCCTTGTCTGCTTTAGCTTTAGCGTCAGCAGCATCTTTAGCTTCTTTATCTGCTTTAGCCTTAGCGTCAGCGGCATCTTTAGCATCCTTAGCGGCCTTGTCTGCTTTTTCTTTAGCTAAGTCAGCAGCGGCTTTCTCTGCGTCTGCTTTAGCCTTAGCTTCTTCTGCGGCTTTTTTAGCCTTAGCATCTCTAGCATCTTGATCTGCTTTTTCTTTAGCTTCTGCTGCATCTTTAGCAGCCTTGTCAGCTTTAGCTTTAGCTTCTTTAGCAAGTTTATCAGCCTTATCTTTAGCATCTTTAGCAGCTTTATCAGCAGCATCTTTAGCTGCTTTATCCGCTTTAGCCTTAGCATCAGCAGCGTCTTTGGCAGCCTTAGCATCAGCAGCGTCTTTGGCAGCCTTAGCATCAGCAGCGTCTTTGGCAGCCTTAGCATCAGCAGCGTCTTGAGCAGCTTTAGCGTCTGCTGCATCTTTGGCAGCCTTAGCATCAGCAGCATCTTTGGCAGCTTTAGCGTCAGCGGCATCTTTAGCAACTTTAGCATTTTTTAGATCAACCTCTATGACAGATAACGCTATTCTACGAAGTTCATTTGAGGGTAATTGTCTGTAAAATGAAACCCTCCCAGTCGGACTCATCATACCTCCAAACATTTCACTAATTTTTTTTGGGATTAAACCCTCAATATAATCATTAGATACACCGTATGTTTCTATAAGCCTTTTGAGAAAAGAATCTTCTACAGGCTTTTTATTAGAGTAATCTGGAGGAATTATAGGCGTTGGCGGTAGAGGTTCAGGCTCTGGAGTTGCTATAGGCTCTGGAGTTGCTATAGGCTCTGGAGTTGCTATAGGCTCTGGAGTTGCTATAGGCTCTGGAGTTGCTATAGGCTCTGGAGTTGCTTTCTCATCATCTACAGAATTTAATATATTTGTTATGTCAATATTAAATTGTTCTTCTTCCTCTTCTACAGTTGTACCAGCAACAGCAGCAGCAATATTATTGATATATGGGTTAAAGTCTGGTGTTGCACCTGTATATTTTCCTGTTGTTGTTGATGATCCTAGAGTACCTGAGGCGTTTATAGCTGCTGTGGCAGTTCCTAAAGGAGTTGCTCCATATAGTGCTTGAAAACTGTTAGGTGGCAAAGTAAAAGCTGTTTCGATAACTGTATTTAAAGTTTCACCGTTAGGTAAAGGTAATTTACCTATAGGTAGCCCTCCCATTAAAGCAGCTTTTGCAGGATCTCCTCCTAACACAGCAGCAACAGATGCTTGGGTTGCCATACTCGCCGCTGTTCCTTCTGCAAGCGCAGCACCAACAACCTCCCTTGCCGACAGAGGAACACCAGCCTTAGTTAATCCTATGTTAACTGCATTAAAAGCTGTGTTTACTCCTGCTCCCATTATATGAGAAAGAACATATGCTTTTCCTATATCTACTGCAATATCAAAAAAAGAAGGATCTTTAACTTCAAGAGTTCTTATTTCAGCAAAACTAAAAGGATCATAAAGATAAGTAGAGCCATCATCAGTCTGGCGAACAGGTGTAATATCATATTTGTGGTAAAGAGCCTGTAGCATAGGGTCACTATTGTAAGCACTCATTAGTGCTTCTTGATAGTCTAAGCCTTTAGTTGCCTGTAGATAAGGTATCTGATCTTTTAAAATAGGCTCTACAAGAGAATGAAATTGTTGTAATTTTGCGTCAGAAGATTTAGTATGAGTATTTAAAGCGCCTCCAAAGTCAGATCTTTTTAAGTTTTGTGCTTTTGCTCTAACGTCATAACCATAGAAAGAACTTAGAGCACCTTCTAAATCTTGAATAGAGCTTAGGTTTTGTATAGCTCCAAAAGCTTGCTGTGTTTTATCTATAGTAGAAGCAGTATTTCCAAAGTTACTTAAGTAAGCAGGAGCGTCTCCTATAAAACCACGGTACTCTTTTTCACTAATTTTTCTTACGTCTGCTGGGGGGTTATATTGATAACCGCTGTATGCTCCTCCCTCCCCATAATCAGCTATGTTTTCTAGTACAGCGGTGTCAGAAAAAGCAGGATTAGTAGCTCTAAATATATTATCGTAATAATTATCTACTGCATCTACATCATTTATAGCAAAGTAATCTGCTCCCTCTTCTAAAGTATTACGATAGTCTAAAAGAGGATTAGCAAGAGAAGAGTACACTGGCTGTACTTCAGGGATAGACGCAGTATACGTTGGAAAAGAACCTGTGTTAACTAAGTCATCTATACGGCTTAAATCTATATTACCAAGGTTTATCAACCTATTTACCCCAAGTAGACAAGGTTTTAATACCAAAACTTGCGGCTATGGCACCGCCTAAGAAGGCTTTGTAGTAATCAGGCATAGTAGACAATACAGTAAATCCTTGTTCAACGTAGGGAACCATAGAAGGTATGAAAGCTCCTATTAGTGGCAAACTTAAAACTACAGCAAACCACTCATCTTTCCATGAGGTTTGAGACGCAGCGGCCTGTTGAGTTTCCCAATCACCGTCTTGTGTAATACGGCGTATTTTAGACTCATGTACAGCTTGCTTTTCAGCAGCTTTATTTTTAAGGAAAGTACCAGCTAAGTTAGCTATAGGGCCAATAAGAGCTTGCAGCATAATACACTCCTTAAAGATAAAGCTAAGGGGCTACCGTAGTAACCCCCAGCTAAACAGTTGTTACTTAGGAACAACCAAAGTAAGTCCAGATTCAGGACGCAGTACAGCTTTACCGTACAAGGTGTCTGAAGTGAACAAGTTAGCAAGGAATTCTTGCTTGTACTGTGTTTGCGATCTAACGCCTTGCTGCTCTGCAAGAGTCAGTGCATCGCGGTGTAGTAAGAGAGCACCTAAGCTATCTACATTAGAAGCACTATTAGCAGCAGCAGTTTCAACTACAGGACAGTTAGTACTAACAAAAATACCAATACCGTATAGCTCACCAATCTGCCCTCCTGTTACTTTGCCGTTGTTAACAAAGTCAGAACTAACGTAACGGTCAATACCCATAATTGTGTTACGAACAGAAGGAGGAATAATAAAGCTACGTCCGTCCATAGGAACGTCTGCATCATCTAACTTCTGGATTAGTGCTCTAAAACCACCATCAGTAAAGATATCAGCAGGAACAACCGTGTCAGCTACATAAGTAGTTAGCGAGGATGCCCCAGCGTTAATGAAGAAAGTACCCTCATTGTTTAAGTAAGTAGAACTGGTAGTACCAGCAGCACCTAAACCAGTAGCCAAGCCGTGTAGATCTGTATCTACTTGCTTCGCAAGAGCGTATCCAGCGTCCTCTGTATAGAACTGACGCAAAGAAGATAACGCTTGTACTTCTGTAATGTCTTCAATTAAACGTGAGTACTCAAAGTGACGATCAATAGATACTTGAACTTCACCTTCCGTACTTGCTTGCACCGTTACAGCAGTCTTAGCTGATTTAGCGTGTGCATCGCCACGGACAGGCTTAGGTACATGGATTGTGTCACCTTTCTTACCCGACATAGACATCTTCTTGACTAAGTTAGCCAATACAAGATTCTTTTGGTATGCAGCAATAATCTCGTCACTCCAAATTTCTGGGATGAAAGTTGCCGCGCTAGTGTTGTCAACGAACCCGCCAGTTGCGGGATATGTGGAATCAGTCATAATAAATATCTCCTAAGATATAAGTTTATCTGACCCTTTTTTCTTGATACGCTTTCATAATTTCTGGTTGTAATGCGGCGTATCTATTAGGGTCTGTTTTCATAAGGTTAATAATGTCTGCGCGTCTATAGATTTTCTTTGGTGCAGATTCAGAGCTACCACGGGCATTGCCTGTACTAGCGGTTTTAACTGCTTGTTTACGAGCCTGTTGTTCAACCTTTGCAGTCTGTTGAACTACGTTCTGTCTTTCTTTCCAAAGACTAAATAGCTCATCAGCGGCTTCATGGTCATACTTTTGGTCTGCGTCTACAAACAATCTAGTCCTAACTTTAGATGCCTCTATCCATTCACCAAACTTAATATCCTGTAGGATAGCTTCCATATCTGGATGCTTGCCCTTTAGTTGTGCCATTGCATTGCTCTGGCGATATTGGTTTGTGACGGCTTCAGCCTCCCTAATCTTAGGATGGTTTTGAATTGCCCTGTCTACAGCCTTATCAGGGTCTGTAAAAAAATCTATTTCTTCGACTTCTTGGGGTGCTTGTTGCTCTGGCGTGAGTTGTGTTTGTATGTAGGTATCTACAACTTTACGCAGTTCACCGACTTCAGAACTTTGTCTGCCCAATAGCTTCTCAGCTTCTTGGTGCATTTGTACAAGTTCTTCAGCAGACTTGCCTTGGTATTTATCAGGGATCTGAGGTTCCTGTGGTTCAGGAGTTGCCTCTACTTGTTCCTCTTCAAACACTTCTAGTTGATCTGTGGTTTCTTCTACTGCGTCTTGACGCTCACTCTCTATTATTTTAGCCATTATTAACTCCGTACCTTAGTATTGTGGAGAACTTTAGTATAACGAAAGGGCTAACTAATGCCTTGTTTTCGCTCATATTCAATGTGTTGTTTTCTGCGTTTAGCCCATCTGTCGTGAGCATCAGGGAAATCTCCAGTGATGCCTTCTAATCTAGACCTTACGGGTGAAACAATACGTTTTGCGTCCAAGCCACAACTGCACCTAGAAGTTGTGACATCAGACTTTACTAAATCTTCAAACTTTTGCCCACAGGAGCATCTAAAATCAAACAGCCTCATCTAAAGCTTCCTCAGTGTTATCTGATTCTGCTTGCTCTTTGGCGTTATCAATCTGTGTTTCAAGATTAAAGAGTGTACCTAAGATAGCTAATTGACCTTTACGAAAATAAAGATTATTAACATCTTCAGTAAGCTCTACTGAGTTGATCTGTGTAGCATTATTCTGTAAATCAGAGATTAACTGTTTCCAGCCTTCTGACCTAAACAACGCATAGTAATTGTTAAAATATATCTCTAACTCTTGAGTCATTGTATTTTACCTTTGCAACTAAAGAATACTTGTACATCTATGTACTCATACATTATATCACACTTCTGTGTAAATGTCAAGAGTTATTTTAACTAATTTATAAGTGTGTATAGTAGGGCAAAAAGAGCCAATGGAACTACTACCACAGCTATTAATATAATCACCCCCGCTTCTCTAAGCTCTTTTATTCTAGCCTTGCGTTTAGCAATAGACTTGTTTATTTGATTCTGTCTAGCAACCCTAGCATCAGCCATAGCCTTCATAGCATTGTCCCATAACTGGGTGTTACCACTTACCAAAAAAATGTCCTTGACTTCATCAAGGGTGTCATTAATTTGCTTCTGTGTTAGCTGGTGCTGTATAGCATCAGATGCAGACAGAGACTGCGTATTTTTAATTTTCTGTAGATCATGTTGTGCCTCTCCTAGAGAACCAAGGAAGGCACTAATCTGTTGTATATCTGAAGTAGCTCCCGCTGCTTTGTTTAAGGCTGAAGTAGCAGCGTTTACCGTACTGACAATAGCTGCTAATTCTAGTATCATTAGCGGCCTCTAGAACCACCAGAAACTCTAGATTTTCGTTTCTGAGTCATCATTTGCTTGGCCTTGTTTTTCTTTTTAGGTGGTCTACCTTTTGTAGATCCGTATGTACCTGTGCCGTATGGCATTAGCTTCTCCTTGATTTAGCGCCAGAACACCTCCAACGCTTTCTTGATAAATTGTTTGGTGTATTAGGGTCATTCTGCTTTTTCTTAGGCAGACGTTTTTTAATACCTAAGCTACGCGCACAATAACTATCGCCTTTGCTAGTTCCTGCTTTTACTCTAGGGCCACCCCCTTTAGCACTACCTGCTTGACCGTAGCTAACTTTTTTACCACTAGAAGTAACTTTTACTCTAGCTTTACCTTTACGAGGAGTAGCCATTACGAAGATTTCTTAGCAGTCTTTGTAGTTTTTTTATCTGTAGCACAATTACAGGTTTTTATTTCTTTGATAACTTTCTCTAGTTCTTCAAATTTAATATTAATTTGATCTACTATTTCAGACAGTTCTGTTCTAGTTACTACCATTAGGTACTCCTTGTAGCTGTAACGCGGCTTGTTGCTGTGGTGGCTGTGGTTGTGTAGGCTGCTGTGTAGAAGTCTTTAGCCCAATTTCTTTTTCTTTTAACATAGTTTGAGCAATCTTTAACCTACGTTCAAACTCTTTATCGTCCTGATCTCCTGCTTTTAGGTTGGCTGTGATAGCTTTAATTTTGTCTATCTCAAGCTCCTGTGGGAGTAACTGTGCCTCTATAGCAATTTTCTGTGCTCTTGACTGAGACTCCCCAGCTTGACCGTTAAGGGCCGCTGTTTGTGACTGCTGGAACGCCATCTGTGCCTGTGCAGCAGCTTGTTGCATCTGCTGTTGCTCTGGTGTGGGCTGTGCGGCTTGTGCAGCCTCATCAATCTTAGCAATTAGTTCTTCACGGTTAGATACGTTCATATTGTCAATAATTGACTGTATCAAAGTATTGTACAGTGGAGATTCTGGAGACATTGTTTGCAGCAGTTGTACAAGCTGTGTTACTTCGTACTCACGGGCAATAATACCTAGAGTAGAGGTGGTGTTAAACTTGTAGTCCTTAACTGGGTAGTTCTCAGGGTCAAACTGCATATAACGACAGGCAGCTTTTTTAACAAAAGGTATTAGGAAGGATTGTTGAAAGTTAATCAATGTACGTTTGTGTCGCTTTATAATAGCTCCTAAGGACATACTAATACCAGCAGCCGTAGCGTCACCATTAATACTCCCCGCTATACCAGCAGAGTCTATAGCCCCTGTAGACATCTGTACCATCTTCTGTAGTTCAGCCGCCTGTGCAAATGTTATTTGACTAACCTGTCCAAAGTTAAAAGGATTTAGTACTGTTTTAGGATCACCATTAGTTAAGATAATTTTTCCGGGCCTAACCTCTGGCCTAGAGCCTCTAGGGAGCCGTGTAGCGTCCATAGCAAGCATTGGATGTACGGTTAAGGCTAAAGCATCTATCCGTGCTCTAAGCTCTGTATCAAGAGCCTTTTGGCTGTTATATCCTTTTTCACACACGCCTCTACCCCAGAACTTAGAGGGTACTACGTCCCAAGGAAATGCTACAATTGGTCTGTCCTGCATCATGTATGGATTTTCTTCTGCTTTTAACAGTATACCACCATTAGCAATAACAACAACAGCTTCAACGTAGTAACTTTCGTTTTCTTCTTCTTCTTCTTCTTGTTCTTGTTCATTGTTTAGCTCTAGATCAGCAATGTCCTCATCCTCACCTAAAAGTGCTTCTTTTTCACCTATTCTTAGTAGATAGCGAGGCACAAGGCCATAGTATTTAGTCAGGCGTACCTTGTCATCATCGTAGGACGTTAGGTCTTGGTCTGTCTCTAGGTCATAATCACTAGCCGCTTGGCCTACATATACGTCTCTATAGACTCCTTCTTCCTGTAGCTGCTGTACTAAATGTCTGGACACAAACTCATCCACAGCAACCCCTAAAGCGTCCTCAATGGACGTAGCAACGGGGTCAATTAGGAAGTTTTGAGGCAATATAGGGCGTAGTTTGACCACTGTACGGTCAGTTATGTTAACACCTACTGCCTGTAGCTGCCCGTCCATGATTGGTTGAGTAGCAGGAGCCATTTCTTTGACTTCCTCTAGGACTACTTCAGCTACACCTGTGCCAAATACAGCACTATTAATTAAACACTCGCCTACTTGCTTGCGTATCTGTGTTTTTTCAAAGTCCTCATGCAGTTTATTGCGTAAATACACAACGTCTTGGCTGTCTGGATCACCTAAATCATCAGTAATGTCAAAGTACTTACCTCTACCAAAGGTTGCCTCCTCTAACTCTGCTACACTGGACTCTACAGCTTGCTGAAGTGCAGGGCTAATGATTCTAGAGCGTTCACTTTTCCTATCAGAGTCCTGTGCTACCCATTGTCCACGCCAAAGTCTGTAGTATTCTTCAAATCTTTCTGAATAGTTAGACTCATAGCTATCTCTCCATGAGTCACACTTAGACATAACCCAGTTTTCTAAGTGTTCGTCAGCCATTAAGACATCATTATCGCCGTAGTCCATTATTTACTACCCCGTAACTTCTTATTTTTAGCGGTTTTGGCTGCTTTTTTAAACTGTCCTGCTGTGGGAGCACCTTTACTACCCGCTTTACGCATTTTTTCACCTGAACCCGCTGCAATACGTTTACGTTTAGCATGGATGTTGCTGTATAGTCCTTGTTTAGCCATGTTATTTCCCTATTTTCTTTTGAGCAACCCTGTGTGCCTGTGTAAAAGTTTTCCCTGCTCTCATGTTTTTTCTCATTTCAGTCATGTGTTTAGGGCTGTGGTGGGCAGAATGTTTTTTTAACATTTCTTTTTGTCTTGGAGTTATGTTTGCCATTTAATATCCTGTCACTACGTCTAAGATCTCTAGATCGTCTATCTCAAAGTCATATGAATATGCAACTTTGGCTAACTGATCTGTGTATGCAAAAGCGTCTATTAAGTCATCATGTGTCAAGGGGTCTGGGAACTGAAACAACTGATCCATAAACTTACTGTTCCACTCGCCTTTGCCTAAGGTAATCTGACCATTCTCAAATCTACCTTGCAAAGCCCACATAATCCTGTCTGTTTTCTTTCTATTGCCGTGTGTAAGTTCTTCAACAACAAAAAACCTACCATTTTGTTTCATCATGTCCATCAAGGGAGACATAACAGCTTGCTTAGATATACCACGTTCAATGCCTACACTTATAGGCCTGTAGTCTCTTACAGCCTCAAATATCTTTCTAGCTGTTTCCGCTAAGTCCCACCTACCGTAGATAATGTTTTCTAAGTACCACCCGTCCTCATTGACCTTCACTACCGCTATGGCTGATTCATCCAGCTTAGAGTTTTTAGTTCTTTTCTTACTTACGTCCTCAAAACCAGCTAAGTCAATACTAATGTAATAGTCACCTACGTCTGGCTTGTCCCCAAAGCTTACCCACTCCTCTTTAAACATCTCTGAACCTCTGGCTTCAAAGGATGCCATAAACTCCTGTCGGAATGCGTAGGAAGACATGGACTTTTTAGCTAGGTCTATTTCCTCAGAGTCTAGTAATTCGTTGTCGTAGCTAGTGAAGTGCCATGCTTCATAAGAGTTATCGTCCTCTAGTTCAGCGTATTTGTACATTTCATAAAAGTGGTTACGTCCCATAGGCGTACCTATAAACAACGCACCACCCTTCTGGTCAGCTAAAGCAGGTCTAAGGATCTGCTCAAAGACCTCTGGTTTCATGTCTGCGTACTCATCCATCACTAGAAACTTTAGTGACACACCACGCATAGTCTCTGGTCTGTCTGCACCTTTTAGGCTAATAGTTGCGCCGTTGACCAGTTTTATTTGTAAATTATTAATGTGAGCACCCACTACCACTGGATGCGCTAAGTCTAGTAGTGTTTGCCACATGATGTCTCTAGCCTGACCCTGTGTAGGTGCTACATAAAACACTTGGCCTTTGTCTGCCTGTAGTGCGTTTACAATAAGCATCCACGCAGCTAGTCTAGATTTACCTGTACGCCTACCAGCAGCTACAATCTTAAACCTAGTGTCATCTGCCCATACTTGCTTCTGCCAATCTAGCAATTGTATGTTTAGTTCAGTCATAAAAGTATTTGACTACTAACTCATCCAAGTCTTTCTCTTCCTCACACTCATACTCAGCATCTAAATCAGGATTGCCATCCCAGTTAAGATCCTCTTGTTTTGCTAGAGTCTCTCTGTATTCTTTACTATCCATAAGTCCACATCACAGGTGTATCAGTAGGTCTAATATCCACATGAACAAAACCACCAGCAACACCAATCCCTGTAAACCCTAGTTCTATAGCTTTCTTAACTATAGTGTGCCTTTGTATACCTGATGACACAGCTATGTCTGCTGCAATGCCTTGGGCATGAGTGCCAGCTATAGGTTTCTTTAGTTCTATAGGATGCTGTGGGGATCTGTAGCCGCTGGTTATTACAAAAGGAAAACCACAGGATTCCCTTAGCTCATCTAAGGCAAGTATTAATTCATCTTCTATTTCATTCTCACCTGTAACTTGACACACAAATTCATCTTTAGTAAAATACTTAAACATCTGTGTATTCTCCGTCTATAGGTTCGCTAGGTGACACATCTGTCTCTACAGTGCCTCCTAAACCAGAGATTGTTATGTTTACTGATGATCTACCAGAGGCTGCATCTTTCTCAAAGTAACTCAAGGGTAACATACGATCCATTACAAGCTTCCATGCAGCCGCTTGATTCTTATGGTCATCATTAAGTGCCGCATCAAATATACTGTCAAGTACTTTACGAGATTTAGGTGACGCAAGCATACGAGCTTTATACTCATTGATAATACCAGCGTCCCCTTTAGGTCTACCTAGAGTTTTTCTAGATCCTCTAGATTTAGAAGTAACCTCAGACTTCTTAGGTCTGCCTCTTTTTCTTTTAGCAAGAGCAGGTTTATTATCAATATCCATGTGTATTTTACCTTATTGTCTCTCTAAGAATACAATATTAGTATAGCATATTTTTGTGTACTTGTCAAGTCCTTTTTACTATTATTTAGTAGTGTTCAATAATACTATAGTAATCAATAGCTTGGCTATGTCAGTAGAGGCTTGAATTACAGGGGTTTTCTTTAGTTTCTAATTTTAGCTCTGGTGTACAAGAGTGCCTACTATAATTACTACAGCTACGCCAGCCCCTCCCCCGTCCCCTCTAGCATACCCCAGCCCACTTGTCAACAAAAGATTACAAAAGAATTCACCTATAGCACACAATGGAACACAAGTAAACACTTGACATCTAGAGCAAACTATGGTAGCCGCGCCAATGGCTATCACAAGTGGCTAGAGAAGTCAAGAGTAAATAAGTGTTGACAAATGAACAAGAGTGTGAGTGGCGGCGGCAGCCTACAGATACACAAGTAACCACAAGCACACAAGCACACACAATGCAAATACTATTGTATTCTAAAGATACAGATGTATATAACAAATTAGTATTAGACAGATGTTTTAATGTGCCTATAATGGAACACACATACATACAGAAGGAAGCACGGACATGCAAATAGACGCAAGAGCAGCAGTAGCAGACGTATACATCAACGAATGGTGGGACGGTATCATAGTCGAGACATGGGACGGCACACAGCATCGATGGGTAGTTAAGGGGGGCGTTGATAACGTAGAGCCTGTATATGATCGCTTGCATAAGGCGCTAGAGAGCACAGACTCAAAAGCATGGCGCGAGGCCTACAAAGAGCTATTAGTGGACGTAGAGTTTGATTAAATTGTAGGTGATAGCCTATTGCACACCAGTAGGCTATAGCATACAATTAGATCACACACACACACAGAAGGACAAGAGAATATGGATAGAAAAGACAAAGAGTTTTTGTGCATAGTGGGCCTTGTGCTCGTTATTATTTACCTCCCTATATTTTTATTGCCAGCAGGAGTTTAGATAATGAGATTACGACAATTAGCAGCAAACCAGACAGAAGTAACATTACCATGCGGTGCAGTAGTATTCTTCAGCTATGAGACACCAGTGGCGGCGATGCTCCCGTCTGGGCAATACATACGCACAGAGCAGAAATATTCAGTAACCACCAGCAAGCACTTGAATAAATGGCTTGTGTCTGTTGCTGATAGTGTTAAACTTGTGCCACAGGATGACTTAAACAGATTAGCAGGGGAATAACAATGGATAGAATCATACAAGAAAAACTCCAAGACGCGGTAAGCCAGCTAAACTTTGCACTAGGCGAACTAAAAGATACTTATAAACCCTACATGGTAGACGGTAGGTATCCTGCTAATGAAGGGACATTTTACATCAATTACGCAAATGGTGGCGCTAGACTTTGCAGAATAGCTAACTCTAGTGGTGATAAGCATAACATATCCGACAGAGGAACAAAGCGCGAAGTTTATGATTTTATTCGCGGTATGTTAACAGGGATTCATTTTAACAAACGAAAAACAAAAGGAAATAACAATGTTTAAAAGAAAAGGAATTAACTACTACAAAACAAGAGTTGACGCGCAAAGATTAGCTGATACTTGTGAAGGCAAACTGATAGCATATTTTGGTGATGTTATAGCGGCAAAGCCTAGGATTGTTGAGTATGAATTAGGCTATGCTGTTCAGTACTGTATTTCTGGCGCGTATTACCCTCAATTAGAGGACAAAACAGAAGGGAATAACAATGCAAGTTAAAAAAGATTACAGGCCTGAATGGTCAGATGAGGACATAAACAAGGCACAAGAGTTACCATTTTGGAAAGTGTGC
>JGI24004J15324_10000828_pt1 | contig 12453 bp, 25 predicted proteins | sample LinPmetageLP32_FD_15324 | JGI IMG/M metagenome (IMG submission 15324)
AGAACACCTCGACTTGAGTAAGTTCGATAAACCTTTTGAGATGCGGGAGATAGAAGGCGGTCTATGTGAGTTCGATAAGTATTCTCGAATACTACATGGACAGGGCAGGACACGGAGTGTTTATAACTACTCACAAAAAGATCGACCGTTAATTGAAGAATACGAGAGGAAGAATGGGAAAACTTAAACAACTGGTCATAGACCTTGAGAGGGCAGACATAGATTTTGTCATGCATTGTTACGGATCGTTTTTACAATACTGTATGAAGAATAAACGCGCTCCGAATACTTGGCGGGACGCGATCGACGCGATTCACTGGTCAGCGTATTTCGCAGGAAAATTACATTTAAATCGTTTGCAGATCGAACACATCCTCACCCTACAGACGGAGAGTCTTTATGAAAGTGATTGATGTAAGAAACGTCAACCAAGCATTTATGTGGGGAGTAGATTTATTCAACTCAGACGTTAATTACCGAGAACAAGATAGTCGCAATGGGGCGACTAGAGAGATTCTCACCCCTGTTACAACGGTGTATTCGCATCCTTGGCAGAGAGTGTTGTTCCGCGAAGAACGAGACGCTAATCCTTTCTTTCATTTATATGAATCGATCTGGATGTTAGCGGGTTCTCGCAACTTACAAAAGCTGACACACTTTAATGCAGGGATGGCCAACTTTTCTGATGACGGTGAAACCTTAAACGGTTCGTATGGTTATCGCTGGAGATACCAGTTTGCGCACGACCAGTTAGTTACTGTGATCGATATGCTAAAAAGAGATCCTGATTCTCGTCGAGTAGTCTTACAGATGTGGGACGCTGTTCATGATCTCGATAGTCCTAGTAAAGATATTCCCTGTAATACCAATATCTATTTCAAGATCAGAGATAACAAGTTACAGATGACAGTCTGTAATAGATCGAACGATATGATCTGGGGAGCTTACGGTGCGAACGCAGTACATATGTCTGTGTTGCAAGAATACATCGCGGCTACTCTAGGTTTAGAGATGGGGCCGTACTATCAGATAAGCGACAGCTTCCATATCTATCTCAATAAAGAGTGGGACAAAGTAAAGTCTATCGACGGGGTAGATTTTTATGACCGTCAATATTGGGATGCGATGGGATATCCTGAACCACACTATCCCCTAGTTACTAAGGGACAGGCTGATAGTTTTATAAAAGAGTGCGAACAGTTTTTATTTTCGATCCCACCTCGACGTGTTGCTGGCAATCCAGAACTTGTAAATAACTGGCCTAATGTGTTTGGAGCAAGTTGGTACAAAAACAAGTTCTTCCCTGACGTCATGATCCCGATGACCCATGCTTATCTGAAACATAAGGAACGGAAGTATGAAGATTGCTACAAATATCTCGGAGAGATTAAAGCAGTTGATTGGCAACAAGCCTGTTTTACTTGGATCAAACGACGCGAACGTAATTGGAGAAATAAAAATGGGTCTTGATGTTAAGTGGACACAGATGAAAGATATCGCCCAGCAGGACATTGTAAGCTTGATCGAATCGGAAAAGTCTTACGGAGACTCATGGAAACGTAGAGGCGGTACAGGAGCCTTTATGATGCTCGCTCGTAAGTTCGACCGTATCGAACAGCAAGCTGAATCTTGTAATTACGATGTGTTCGAGGCAGGAGCTAAGTTCAACGGAGAAGATGGATTACTCGACGATATCGGAGACCTTAGACGGTATTTGTTTTTAGTAGAACACCACATCCGATACGGCATAGGAGATATCGACCCCGATGCAGATACCCCTCATTCAGCCTGAAAGCGATTGGGTCGCTCCTGATATACTGCCGCGTTTCGATCCTAACGAAACGTTAGCTGTTGACTTAGAAACTTACGATCCGAATCTGACTAACCGTGGGCCAGGATGGGCTACAGGTGACGGGTACGTTGTGGGCGTAGCTATAGCATCAGAAGATTGGTCAGGATATTTACCTATTAGGCATGAGAACGGAGGCAATCTAGAAGAGGAAGTAGTCTTACGTTGGCTCAAAAGAACGTTTGAGAATCATAAAGGTACGATGGTTTTCCATAATTCACTTTATGACGTAGGCTGGTTAAAACGCGAGGGAGTCAACTTGACTTGTCCTCTCCGCGATACGATGTTTGCAGCCCCGCTACTCGACGAAAACAGAAGATCGTATTCTCTAAATAATCTAGGTAAAGATTTATGTGTGCTGAGGAGAAAGATGAAACGCTTCTTGAGATGGCTGCTAAAGCATGGGGCGTAAACGCAAAGAGTGGTATGTGGTCACTTCCTGCGAAATATGTTGGGCCATATGCAGAACAAGATGCAGTCCTTACTCTGAAGCTATGGAAGCTACTTAGTAAGCGGATCGAGGCAGAAGGATTACAAAAGATTTTCGATCTCGAGTGTGACCTTATACCACTGCTGATCGAGATGCGATGGAGAGGTGTTCGGATCGACACAGCGAAAGCAGAGCAAGCCTCGGAGCAGATGTCGAAGAAAGAACAGCAACTACTTGTAGAGATCAAACGTAAGTTCGGAACGTCGATCGATATCTGGGCGAGCGCGTCAATACAAAAAGCGTTCGACGCTAACGATATTTGGTATCCACATACAGCGAAAGGTGCACCTAGTTTCCAAGGGCCATGGCTCGAAGCTCACGAACATGAACTACCGAAGATGATCGTCGAAGCTCGGAAGATCAATAAAGCTCGGACGACGTTTATCGAAGGTGCAATCCTAGAATATTCACATAACGGTCGGATACATGCTGAAGCTCACCCGTTAAAGAACGACGGTGGGGGGACGGTGACTGGGCGGTTTAGTTACTCCAACCCAAACTTACAACAGATTCCTGCTCGAGACCCACAGATCGGCAAGATGATCAGGTCGTTGTTTATCCCAGAAGAAGGAGCAACGTGGGGTATCTTCGATTACTCACAACAAGAACCTAGGATAACAGTTCACTATTCGGCACTACTTGGACTCCCAGGATCAGCTGATGCAGTCAATGCGTACTCTAACGAGGGAGCTGATTTTCACCAGATCGTAGCAGATATGGCGGGGATACCTCGGAAGCAAGCGAAAGATATTAACCTCGGACTGACTTACGGTATGGGTAGGGAGAAGTTGATTAAAGAGCTAGGGTTAGAGCAAGACGAGGCTGCTAGATTGTTAGAGGTCTACCATGCAAGGGTGCCTTTTATTCGAGCAATACAAGATAGGTGTACTCGGACTGCGCAAGAGCGAGGATATATAACCACACTCGCAGGTCGGAAGTGTCATTTCGATTTATGGGAACCAGTGGGCTATTTATCCGGTGAAAAGAAAACACCGTTACTTGAACGAGAGGCTCGAGACCAGTACGGAGATAACCTCAAACGATCGTTCACTTACAAAGCTCTAAACAAACTGATTCAAGGATCAGCTGCGGATATGACGAAGCTGGCGATGAGAGAACTGTGGAGAGAAGGAATGGTGCCGCACATACAGATTCACGATGAACTCGACTTTTCAATATTTAATAAAGAACAATCGGAGATGGTAATAGATAAGATGGTCAACTGTGTCGATATGAAAGTGCCGCTGGTGGTAGATTACGAATCAGGAGATAATTGGGGAGAAGCTGTATGAGAATACGAAGTCTCAGTCAAGAGCAGATTGCTAATAACGAGAAATATTATCACCTCGTTTACGAACTGTGGAAAGAAGGAATTACTCTCCGAGAGATCGGAGAGCGGTTTGAAGTTACTAAACAACGAGCATGGCAAATCGTAAAGAGAATGAAACAAGGTAAGGGAGATTATTATTACAAACATCGCAACAAGGGGAATTCGTGATCGCTCCTCGTGATTGGAAACAGATAGTTGTCGAGACCGACGATGAAGAAGTAAATGAAATATTTATCATGCTTCACAACTGGTTATCAGAAACTAATAAAGACCACGCAGACATGTTTGAAGTCTATAGAGCGATGACTCTAGTCGGAGCGGTGAATGTGTTTCATATGTGTGAGTCGGATGTAGAAAAAGCAACAGACTTTATGAACGAGATTAGAGAAATCGCTTTTATCTTTTTAGAACATCACGGCGGCGACCAGCCAATCAAACACTGAGATCGATATGCCAAAAGAAGCTTCACTATGGTCTTTAGTGAAAGACCATATGCCGAAAGAGATTCACTCTCAACGGATCGAGACAGGAGGGACAGGAAAAGGTGTCCCTGATGTCAACTATTGCCATCAAGGAAAGGAATTCTGGATCGAATTGAAATCGATCGACGGATTAAAATCTGAACTCAGTCCTTTCCAGATGGCATGGTTACTGAACCGATCTAAGGCCGGAGGAAACTGTTTTGTGTTGATCAGAAAGAACAACAGTAAAGAAAAAGAAATCAAGTTATTTCATATAAAAGACATGACAATCAAAGATTTAGGAAAACTAAATTGGAGAACGAAAGCATCGTATAGTCTTAAGACTCCTTACAATTGGGAGGAATTCTTCGCTTTCATTTTAGCGTCTGGTTAGTGCTTTACTTTCGTAAACCTCGCGGTTAAGGTATTAAAAGTAGCGCCGTGACAGCGTTACGACAAAACGTAGAAAGTAGAACTTACATAAGGAGACTACCCATGGTAGCAGCAGTAGAGAGTATGGCTTGGACAGGCCAAGTCCCTTGGCACGGAGAAGGCGTTGAGGTATCTAACGACCTCAGCCCTCACGAAATGATGGTTGCGGCAGGACTTGACTGGTCTGTCAGTAAACGACCAACGTGGACTTCGTCGAAGCCTATTAACGAATATGAGAAAGACGCCGACGGTAATATCGCGCTCGAACTATTAGAAGACCCTAGTCGGTTTACGATAGTACGCGATACCGACAACGCGATTCTTTCCTCATGCGGTTCAGGCTATAAGCCAATACAAAACGAACGCATCTTCGACTTCTTCGCGAAGTTTGTTAAAGAAGCTAACGTGAGTATGGAGACCGCTGGTAGCTTACGCGGGGGTAAAGATGTGTGGGCGTTAGCCAAACTAAACGAAACGTTTGAACTTCCTGGTGGTGATGAGATTAACGATTACTTTTTGTTTCGTCAACCTCACGAAGCCGGACACGCCATGATCATACGCGAGACCGAAATACGCGTCGTGTGTAACAACACTTTGCAGTTCGCGTTAGGCCAAGCATCTCGCGGTGAGTTCCGTATGACACACAGTACAGAGTTTACCGACGATATCGCTAAAAAAGCAGCTGAGGCGTTAGGGCTTATGAAAGAGTCGCATCAAAACTTCCAAGATGCTGCGCACTTACTCGCGGCCAAGAAAGCCAAGCACAGCGACGTGCTTGAGTTTATCACCCGCCTTAACCAACCTGACTTGTACAAAGAACAACTTGAACACGTTCGGTTGTTAGAAGAAGGCAAGAAGGTTGGAGATATGTTCCCGCTACGCGACCAGTTCACGAAATACTCGGAACTAACGGTACGCGCCTTAGAAGAGTCTCCAGGAGCAACCCTGAAGTCTTCTAAAGGTACGTGGTGGGGTGCACTCAACGCAGTAACCTTTGTCGAAGATCACCAACGTAGCGGCGAGAACCGAGCGTACAGCACGATGTTCGGCGAAAGTTCCAAGCGTAAATCAAGAGCACTTAACCTTGCTATTGAATATGCGGAGGCAGCGTAGTGGCCCACGTTTTAAAACTAGGAAATGCTGTTGTGATTGATCAGGCTTTGATCAGCGAAACGTGGTGTTTACTACACGAGCTATCAGACCCCGAAGTTCTCAACAGACCCCTAGATCACTTCACAGAAATACAAGAAACCGCGAGATACGTCTCGCGGCAACTTGCCCTAAAGATGGCGCAGCAAGACTGCGCTTTATCTGAAACCGTTAAGACACACGGATATTTATCCGAGTGGACTAACTCAATAGAAGAAGGAGGAAATAATGTCGAATGACCCATGGTCTGACTTTAAGACCGATATGGACGTCCCGTTACCAACGGATACTCGAAACTCTACCAGCTACCCTTGGGATAAGTTTCAAGTAGGCGCTTCGTTTTTCTTCCAAACAGACCGAGATGAAGATACATCGAAACGATTGAAGAATCGACTCGACCAATCGACTCGGACGTTTGCGAAGAAACAGTTGCCACCTTGGAAGTTTACGCTTCGCGTGAAATTAGAGAAGGTTGGTGGAAAAGAAGTAAGCGGTGTCCGAGTATGGAGGATCGAGTAATGACAGATATCCGTGAAGATTTGATTGCTCTTGAAGCAGAAGTAACAATCTTACGCAATGATCTAAACAGGATGAGTGCTCGGTGTGCAACTTTAGTTGACATGCTGAACATCTTGCTACAAGAGAAAAGCGTGATTATTGAGAATACTTTTAAGGAAGACAATCAAACAGAGATGTTTGATACAGGAGAACCAACGTCTGCTTACGTCAACCAGGATCGTTAGTTACTGCTTTACTTTCGCGCTCGTCTTTAGTAAAGTAGTAAACGTTGGTATAAACCAGCTAGAAAGTATAACGTCATCATAGAAAGGAGAATGACATGGCAGCAGCCAAAAAAGCAGCAGCACCAGCTGTGAAAAAAGCCGCCCCTGTGAAAAAAGCAGCGGCGACCGTAACGACGATTACGGTGAAAGCGCCAGAGACCGCGAAACGTGGTCGGGTTGCACAGAAGTTTGCGTACACAGGTAGAGAACTTTCGGAAACGAAAGTGAAGACCCCGCAGTTTCAAGCCCTTGTTATTTCGATGCAGGATATCGAGAGCAAAGAGTTTGATAGTAAAAACTTTACTATGCAAGAGGTTGTTGATCTAGGTGTTGAGGAGGGGCATATCAGTATGCCTAATACTAAAAACCCAGAGAAACAGAAAAAGCGCATTATCGCGTGTTACAAAAAAGCCCTGATCGAAGAAGGGTTTATTGTTTCACTCTGATAGATCGGGGGTTACGGCCCCCATTTTCCATAGGAGAAAGATATGGAACTCGCACCTTATCCGAAAAAGACACATAGCGTGTCTCACGCTCTATATAGAGCGGTTGACGAACTCGCAGGAACTGACTATGCCGAAGATTCAGACGTTCTTAGGAAACTAAAAGAGTTTTGGAAAGAGCATGATTACACTGGTAAAGCTCCTGCTAATTTAGACGACTTGCATAAGCTAATTGCGACTTCAGGGGTGCCTTACCTTGAAATGGAATCCAAACCGAAAAAGAACAAAGCTGTCAGACATCGGTATCGGATCTCACGTTACGAGATTTATGCTGATAAAGAAGCTCCTAGGATTTGGGCTAGATGCGTCTATACGCATAAAAAGATCGAGAGAGGCGACGAGAACGCTTCATCTGATCGTATCGCTAAACTCGAAAAGATGATCGAAGATCCTTGGCAAGCTGTTCGAGACAGTAGACCNCCTCGGAAAGTTCTTGAAAAGAAACCAACTTCTGATCGTATACGGTCGTTACATATGAAACATAATTCTGCAGCGATTAGTACAATCGTTAAAGAGACCGCAAGAAAACATCCTCAACTCGTTGAAAATAGAACATCCGATTTCAAATCAGAGTCTATGAACAAAGTTGAGCGGATAGCGATACTTTGCGGAGCAGCGTTTATCATGGCGATGGTTGCTTTTACAATTTCTGTGATCAAAGATCTGGTGTGAGGTGAAAGTTATGACTAATGCTCAAACACAACAGCGCATAGAGGCAGTACGCAAATGTGCCTCCCGCGCCAAAGATGTAAACATGAAAGTTTATTGGTACAGCGTCGAATGGCGTCTCAGGAATCCTGAGAAGCTTCGGGCTTAGTGCTTTACTTTCGAGGTAGTCGCCGCTACGCTTTAGTAGTAGGCGCTACCCGCGCCCCCATAGAAAGGAGAATATATGANACTGATTACACCTGTCAAAAAGCTACTAGAGCTTTCCCCGACAGACGAACAAGATAAAGCTCTCAGGAGAGTTTTCGAACGTCACGTGTTAGATAGCCAGCACCCAGATTTTGCTTACATATCCTTTACCGATTGGATTGTTAAGCACGTGCATAAAGCAAGCTATGACGATTGTATTATGGTAAAGATACCAAACCCGTTTTCACCGACACTTGGTATCGAAACTGACGGGCATACACACTCATGAGTTGGCGCGACGATTACGACAGGCAGACCGATTTACTCGACGCTGCTTTCGAATTATTACCGAACGAGGTTCAGCTTTGTTATAACGACGATTGTCGTTCATGGATCTCGGACGATAAAGTAGANGGATACGCAACAGTGCGTTGCCTACATTGTAAATTCCATAAAGTTTTGTACAAAGAAATGCCTAAGATTTCTGACGACCTTTGGGATAGACTGCAGCATGAAGCAGTTAGTGAATAGAATATCGGTGGGGATATTGAGTCAGGCGACTGGTAGCGTCAGGCAAGTTCCTACCCCTTTCGGGGAGAAGAGAGATAGATGCGATGAAGTCGGGCCTCACCCTTCCTCGACGACGGGAAGTTTTCATTGCCGCAATTGCATCAACTACCAGACCATTAACTTAATAGAAAGGAGAAAGAAATGAAGGAATATAAATTCTTCCACGATCCTGGCCACGGTTGGCTAGAAGTGGAGTTTAGCGAGTTGCTCGAACTCGGGATACACCAAGAGATCAGTGGGTACAGTTACGTCTCAGGATCGAAGGTTTACCTCGAAGAAGATTGTGATCAGTCTGCATTTTTCGTTGCACTAGACGAACAGAAAGGTATCGCTGCTGAAGTCGATATCAAGTTTGAGATGAACGGTGTTCATAAAGGTGTTAACCCTCGACAGATGAGATCATACGACCCTAACGTAGAATACCAATGCTGCGTATGTGACGGGCCGATCGACGTACAAAGTAACGGTTGGGCGCACGGACATAACGCGCAGCCCCTCGCAGACGGACAGTGTTGTAGTAGCTGCAATATGATCGTCATTCAACAACGTTTAGAAGATGTAAGGAGCGCAGTAAATGACCGTTGATGTTGATCGCTTACGCGAACTAAGTGACGCTATCCTGATCGAAAAGCATTTCGGTGGGGATGAACCTGAACCTGAAGAAGAGTCGTTATTAGAACGGTTCCAAGCATTGCTCTTAGAAATTAGTGCACGGCTTTCCGATGACCGTGACTACGACGAAGACATTCGCCCAAGATTAGGGGAGCTTATGGACTATCTCGAGGACAACGTCGAGGAGTAGTCGCGTTAGTGCTTTACTTTCGCGGTAATCGTAAGTACCTTATATAAACCGCGCCGCCTACGGGCGCGGATAACTTAGAAAGCAGAAAGGAGACAGATATGTCTGATATATTTGACGAGCACGACCTTCAGTATCGTGTATTCCGACCGCACTTCGAGTCGTTAGGATTCAGCAGCAGCCTTGCTGGTAAATTACACGACTTCATGGAAGAAGCCCACGCTGAGTTGCGTACGATAGGTAGTTCGATACCTGCCGAGACACTCGCAGCGTACCCCGAGATCGTTAGCCTAGCCATTACCTACGGTAAGTGGCACCCCCGCTCGACTCCTATCGACGAGAATACCACGCATTACTCGCCAGAAGAATACGAGGATTACAAAGCTCGTACCAGATTGCTCGACCAGTGGTTACTCGAAGAGCGAGTCGAGGATCATGTGAGCGTTAAGCGAGTCAGGAGCATTGACAGCTACCGCGACGAGCTTGCAGGTGAGATGGCAGCGTACCCGATATACCCGATTACGTTCGCCGACGAGGTCGACGATGACCGTAACATTGCGGATTATGCAGATGCCTAGACGTTATAAACCACTACCTCGGAGTCGGGCGAAAGCCCGACCTTTCCGACCATTGACTCTGACTATGCGTGTCGACGACCACCGAGAAAAATACCCTTCTCGATTACCGAAGACCGACTGTACTCAGAAACCAGATACGCGACCGACGACTCGTGCGACGATCGCCCCCGCCTATAACAAAGGCGCTTACCAAGTGATACCCGACTCGGATATTAAACATATCGGGAGATGATATGAAGTATTACATAAGCCCCTTTCGTAATGCTCTTTTAGTGCTTTACTTTCGCGGTACTCCTAGCTACCCTTACTATAGGCGCGTACCCCGCGCCTAGGATTTTTAACGATAGAAAGGAAGAAAGTATGGATACGAAAGAAGCGATGAAGATCGTAGCCGAGCAAGTAATTGTGAAAGGCGACGAACGAATCGAAACAGCTCTACAAACAGTAGAGAACACACTGGGCTTAGAACCAGTAATTAGCCACGGTGGTGGACAGCCGTTCCACTACATAGAAAAGCAAATCGATTTTCTAGAATATTTCTTAGACGACAGTAACTGGGAACCACTAAGTTATAGCGAGTCTACCGAAATACAACATTTCAAGAAAGACGCTTACCAGATTAACTTGTACGAGTTAGCCGATTACGAAAAGTTCTACGAAAGATTGTCTAACGACTCACGGGTCGCAGACCTCTACGAGAGTAGACCCCACCCAAGACTTGTTAATAAGGTTTGGTTATTTACGGTAGGCGAAACGGCTTACCAAATAGACGTATGGCCATACAGTGACGTAACGCCTTACCAGATACGACGGTGGAGTTTAGCCGATTACGGTTGCTAATTTACCCGCGCCCCGAAAGGGGCGCATTCATTTAGAAAGGAGAATAGAATGATCGATTACAACAAACTTTACGACATGGCTCGAGAAAAGTTTTACGACCGCTTACAAACTAAAGATAGTTTTGCAATGTGGGCGCAAAAACATACAGCGATAGACCATGTTAATGGTGCACTCATAATACGAAAACCTATTAACGAAACCCATAACGGGGAGATAGAGTTCCACGATGAGTATTCGTTTTTAGCAACAGATGGCGATAATGAGGGCACCGATTCATCGGATTTCGAAGCACTGCTATTTACAGCGTTAGACGCCAGAGAGGGTCGTTCTGAGACAGAGGAGATCGTATGACTAACGTATTAGCGATACGCACCGACGGGTTTACGCATAGAAAGGAGAATAGAATGATTAAGGATCTTTTCCAAACCCTCGATAAAGTAGAGACACTGATATCAGCTAGTGGTGTTCGAGAACGACAAGAGTTTTTCGACTTCACCTACACCTTTTACCCAGAAGATATAGTCCCCGACTTGTTAGAAAAGGACGGGGAGTTCGTGCGACCTAACCTGCACTTGTTAGGATACACCCTAGTCCGAAAAGGACAGGAGTTCGATCAGGGAGCGATAGTCATTTGGTTACATACAAATGAGACGGACGGTAAGGGGTTGTTAATTATGAGGGGTGCGCAATACAAAGCATTGCCCGACGCCGTAAAACCACACGTGCTGGAACATTTTATACCCCTGATCGGAGACGACGACATTTATGTCTGGACGTTAGTCAGTAACCTAGACGGGCCTCAGATTGAAGACGACCAATACGGAATAGCTACAGTTGACCCTGACTTAGGAATGGAATGGGTATTGACAGATCTGAGCGTGCTCGATCTTCTGTACTAAACACCCACTAACCGCGATTAGCCCACTTCGGTGGGCTTTTTTGTGCCTATTAGAAAGATTACTGATATTGTCTATTTGAAAAAAAAACTTTTTTTTATTTTTTTAACAAAAACGACTAATAAACTAATAGAAGTAATAGAGTGATGATGAAAGCCTCGTGGGACAAGGGACGGGGGCCGTGTTGAGTGTGACTGAAAAGTAATAGAATCTATTAGAACTATTAGTTCTAAAACAGAGAATAGAGTAGATAGGCCGCGAGCGAAATCTTTTCTTTCTTATAAAATATATTATTTTTAGAATATAGTAGTAGACCACAGACCCCTCGGATCCACTGCATGAAAGAACTACAGTACACTCCTATGCTCCCATCTGACGACGGCAACAACTTCGTTGACCCCGATGGTAAGACATGGCATCCGCTAAACCCGAAGCAAAAGAAGTTCGCTCGAGAGTATCTGAAAGGCCAAAACGCTACCGAAGCAGCTGTCAAAGCTGGTTATACGAAGAACAGAGCAGCTGCAAAGAGACAAGGCAGTGTGTTACTCAATCACAACCCGTTACTCCGAAACTATCTGATCGACCAGGAAATCAAGGAGGCGGAGCGGGATAGAGTTTCCATGGAGGGCCACCTATCCGCGCTTCATGACTTGCGCGAGGAGGCACGCGACCAAGGCCAAATCAACGCGGCNATCACCGCAGAGATTCACCGAGGGAAGGTCGGTGGCCTTTACATCGATCGACGCGAAGTATTGACCGCGAAGATCGACTTACTATCCAAGGATCAGCTGATCGATCGACTCGGACAACTCATCACGAAACGTGTACCGCAAACGATCGAGGGACAGATTACGAATCGACTCGGATCGATCGACGGATCGACTGATCGATCGATCGACTACATAGAAAAATAGCAGGG
>JGI24004J15324_10000829_pt1 | contig 12448 bp, 19 predicted proteins | sample LinPmetageLP32_FD_15324 | JGI IMG/M metagenome (IMG submission 15324)
TTGCCCTTGGGTTTTCACTTCGCCCGTTGTTCTGTTGCGATATTCTGACATGATTGATGATCTCCTGTGTCAGTTGATTACGCGATTGCGTAGAAGATATATGTTAATCCAGATGCGTTGAATGACGTACCAGCGGTTGATGTTATTGTGAATCCTGAAGAGAGAGGGTCAATCCAATCTCTGTTGTCAGACTGAACGGCCGTGTCTTCAAGTTTCAGCGTAGGGTCATCCCCTGCGACAATACCCCTCAAAGAATCCGCCATATACCAACTACCACCACCACTATCATCTGCGGTTTTAATAAACACAAACCTAGCACCGCTTGTAAAACCACAGTCTACGTTTAAAGTATTGCCCGTACCCGTGTAGCTACCCACCTTGGATACACCGGCGAGTGAGGCAAAGAGAAAGGCTATGTAGTTGTCGCCAGAATTATTTACCCTTGTCTGAGTATTAACCGTAAAATTACTTGCTGTTGGAGCCGTGTTATTCCAGTAAGTTGCGTTGCTAAGTTCAGCGTTAGTGTCATTTAATCTTAAATAATAATCCTCTGGGTCTGTGCCGCCATTTAAACCAATATGATACACGCCCCAATCAGAATTTGTAGGTGAAGTACGCTTTTTCACCCATATCATTTCTGGTACAACGCCAAGGCTATGATTTACGGTTCTAGCTGATCCTGTACCCGCGTAACCAACCACATCGAAATATTTCGGCGCGCGCTTCCACATCCAAGATTGAGTATTGTTACTAAAAGAATTTGGCGTACCCCACCCCGTATTAAAATCCCACTTATGGGTACTGGCTTGGTTATCTTCTTCACTGGAATTATTTGTAAACAAAGTCCTTGTGTCTATTATCCTTGCAGCCGTATACCAATTTGACCCTGCATCGGGTCTTCTTCTAAGAGCAAAATCCACAAGGGCTGTTGTAGGAAACGCCGGTGTCGTTGAGCTATCATATGCGTCCAGAAAAAACACATCACTGCCATTTTCCGGCACCGCCATAGGGTCACGGCGTATAGCAATATAAATATAGTTTTTGTTAGCCTCATTTACCTGATTACGACTGTGGACAGGAAAAAATCCTGTCGCAGTTGGAGCTACATACACATCTCCGGCACCCCCCAGACCGGACGCTGTTTCTATTGCATCATTATTAGGCGTTATTAATGGCGTATTAATGTCAGGAAGATTAAATCCCCGCCTACAATCAACTACAACCCAATCTCTGCTTGTACCGCCGCTGCTTGTGTTTTTAATCATCAACCACTGAGGCTCAAAGCCAATATTAATATCTGGCCCCGGAGATGAACCATTACCAGTATAATTCCCACACTTGATAATATCAGCATCACCATCAGGGCCAAACTCACCGTCACCGTCATTGTGTGCGAATAGGTAAGCTACATATGTTGAGCCGTTATTATTGGTTGCATAGCTATTTTTAACAGTAAAAGTAGTGCTTGAAGGTTCCGTTGAGTTGAAAGCCCCGCTGTCCGAAGATGCGTCTCCGTTCGAGTTTAAGACAAGAGGGTAGAGTGCAGGGTTAGTACCTCCGTTTGAACCCCGATGATACACAGTCCAATCAGAACCAGAGGAAGATGTCATTTTTATTAAGATACAACCTGGTGCTGAATCTAAGTTATGGTTAATGGTTTGTGTACTTCCTGTTCCGGTATAAGTCACCACATCAAAAAACTTAGGGTGTTTGCGAAATGTCCAAGAAACGTAATTGTAGCCAGAATAGTTTTCCGTATTCCAGTTTGTTCCAAGAGTAAAACCATTAGAATTAAAGGCATAAAGACCCGCTTCGGCACCTGACGTGCTTTGAGCGTTACTACCAAATGTTACTACATACTTGCGGATACCACGTTCTGTATCGTAAACCCCGCCGCCCGACGCACTAGCACCATCATTAGTGTTGCGAATCCGAAGCCAAACCATCCCACCTTCACCAGACAGGTCAATTCCGTTGTTAAAAGTTTGTGCCGAACCTGTTCCAGCGTACAAAAAGGTACTGAACACATCCTCTACGTTCAAGACTTCACCAGCACCACCAGAAGCAGACATAAGTTTTCGTGTAGTAAAACTCATCCCATTGCCTGCCCAGCAGTGAAGCCGTAATAAGTCGTGCCGCCATCGTTCGTAAAGAACACAAAAATATCCACACCGTTATTTGTCGCGGTTAGCGTCGGTGCAGTAGCCGCCGCCCAATCTACCGAAGTGGGCCAAGTAATTGTTCTTGCTGTGCTGTCTTGGATAACTTTTAGGGTGAAACTCGACACCTTGCCTGACGCTGCGGGGTTGCTAAATGTATAAGTAACGTTCTCCGTTAAATCGTGAAGAAAATTTGTACCATCATTTAAATTTAATGTAGCTGCGTTAGAGGAGGATGTAATTGTTGTGTTTTTTTCGGATATGCTTGAGCCAAAGTGAAATTTACCGTCGCCAAGATCAATGTTAATAGACATTATATTATCCTACGCTGCTTTGCTGCCCGACATTTGTGCCATTACCCAAGCGTAGCATTTGTCTAAAAATTTAGCACCCGCTGTCGCCTCAATTGTATCCATATCTGTTTTTAAGCGTTTATAATCAATTGTGCCCATATCAATTGTTGGGCTGTTTGTAGCAAAAGCCTCTAAACTTATTTCAACTTCAAACTTTGGTGCGTTGGAATTGTTAGTCTTTCGCAACACTGAGGCATTTACAATTCGGTAGTATGCTCCGTTAAAAGCAATGCCAAACTTACTTTCTGTCTGTGGAATATTATTAGTTATTGCCATTAGTTTGACCCTTTATGAATATTTAACTTCTGCCGCTTGGATATGAGCTACCCATCTTATATTATGTGACGCTTCGCCGGTTACTTGCACTTTCAAAGCATTGTTGCTGTTATCCGCAGATAGAGCCAATCCCCAGTTTGATGTATTTGAAATTACTGTAATTGCGCTATTTGGGACGGTTGTGGTTCCACCATCGTTGACCAATAAACCTTCTATTTTCCACGACCCATAAGCCTGTGCGCCATTTTGCATGCCAACAATAGTTCCGCTAAAGGTCATGCAAGAATCGGTGCCTACTATTACTTGGTTATTAGAACTGGCACTGCTATTGTTAGTGGTCATCGCTTCAGCGGTAGCGTTTGTAGTGTCTGAGCGCAGAATAAACGTACAGCCTTGAGCATCACCATTTGCTGCAAAATAACCGGAAGCTATAGCACACTTACCTATTATATCAGCCCTAGCATCAGTACCTATGGCTATACTGTTTTCTGCATACGCCCAAGCGTCATTGCCTATCGCTATTGACGAAACGCCCGTAGCTTCAGAATCATAACCAAGCGCCGTGGCATAATTTGCATTAGCTAAAGCACTGGCACCGAGCGCAACACTATATGAATAATCGGAAAATGCGCCCTTGCCAATTCCTATTCCTTGAGTGCCAAGTGCCCCTTGGCTATTAGTTCCAATGGCAATCGCAAGTGAGGCATCTCCACCAGCTTTACTATGTCCTATAGCAACAACATCACTGCCACCGCTTGCTCTAGCATAGTGTCCTACTGCAAGTATTCGTTGCTGTGAATCATAGCTATTTGTAGTAGCCATAGCCTCTCTACCAATAGCAATATTATTAGTACCTTTAGCTTCTGAATCTCGCCCAATAGCTATTGAGTCAGCGGAAGTGTAGCCGCTTGGGGGTATAGACTCTGCATTGAGGCCAATAGCTATACTGTTAGTTGATGTTGAAAGAGCAGAAGAACCAAAACTAACACTATCATTTCCTGCAGCCGCGGCCCCATCTCCAATACCTATTGCATTAGTACCTCCTGCCGTTGGTGAAGTTGCCGAACTAGGATTAGCAGCGTATAACTCCGCACCCGCCGCCGCCCAAGTCAAACCGCCAGTATTGCCACTTTGCGCCGATAAAAAATATCCGTTAGTTGGGCTGTTACTGACTTTAAGATTAGCTTCATCAACAATATTATCAGCAATCGTCAATGCACCAGAACCCGTAACCTCGCCGGTATGCGTTGCGTTAGATGTGATTGTTGTAAAGGAAAGGTTGCCCGAGCCGTCTGAAATTAGACTCTGGCCCGACGATCCATCATCGTTCGGTAGTGTAAGCGTGTATGTCGCTCCCGCAGAGTGCGGAGGAGATTTGATCTTTACACCGTGAGAGTTGGCTGAACAATTTAGCTGTAATGTGCCGTCGTTGCCGCCAGCGCCCTTTACTTCAACAACCCCCGAACCATTAGGCGTTATTTTTACATTTCCATTGCTGGTACTCGTGGTTATTTCACGCGCCTGAACGTCAAGATTACCGCCAAGCTGCGGAGATGTGTCTTCTACAACTTCTACTAAAATGTCATCAGCAGCGGCGGTCAGAAAGACTTTTGCGTTACCAGACAACGTTAATGCACTGCCCCCACCAGAACTGTCTATAACGCTGCGCGCCATAGTCCCAACAGAGTTGCTTAAAGTGCCGGTGCCAATCTCCCAATTAGTACCGTCTTCTATTGTATACCGTACAGTGTCACCGTCTGTTATGCCTGCAGCCGAAAACGACTGGTATCCTGCAACCACAGAACCTAGAGATATCGAACCTGTACCCGTCGTAGCCGTTAGTACAAAGGCTCTATTTGCTAATTTAAAAGCCATTACAGCTACCTCCTATGGTATTACGAAGGTGTCTCAATGCGAATGATAGCACTTGTAGCGTTGTTTGTTGGGAACTGAATTTCAAAAGTGCCATTTGAAGAAGATTTATCGGCCAAGAAGTCTAGCACCGCAACTGCAGTGTTAGTATTTGCACCGCTGGAGCGATAGATTAACGCGCCGCGCGCAGTAATTGTTGAGGAAGTCCAGTTAATTGTTCCAAAACTCAAGAACACAGTTGTACCCGTAGATGTAGGTGCTTGACTAATGGTAAGTTGCTTACCCCCAGTGGTGTAGCCGTTCCCATTTGCGACTTGACCTGTTGTATTGTTCACATAATCGCTTGTAGCGGCGTTCAGTGTTGCAGAGTTGGTGTACAATGCAATGCTAAACGTATCGGTAGTATTGGCGCTAAAGTCCATTTCACCGTCGAGTAGTGCCTTCTTGAACGAAGTACACATAAAGTTCCCTGAAAAAGCCATATCTATCTCCTAGCTTACTGTAGTGCGAACTTGGCCTGAACGGTACGCGTCTTCACGCAACTTACCATCCCCAAGATTTTTTAACAAGGTTATAGACTGAGCGTACAATGACTCGTACATTGCAACGACATCGGCCTCTCCCTTCATAAAACGTATTGCCTCAATCAAGGCTCCGTTTAACAGCGCAGAATCAAAATTAGTGCCAAGCCACGTAGTGTTGGCAGTTACAATAGATTCTGGATAATACCCGTAATGTAACTCAGTACTATAAGTAGCATTGGGGGTAGGTCCAAGTATGAACGTATCATCATCAAAATACGCATAATGCTTGGGTAGTCCTTTATCCGTAGGATTTGGATATGCTTCACGCATAAAGTTTACATCTTTGTTAATAAGGTACGTATACACCCCTGAAGAATCTATGACAGCCAATGAATAAGACCATAGAAAATCTGAAGGCATTGTGAGGTACTTATTACTGTTAGAAATAGTCCCGGTCACATTTCTACGCAATGCAGGTATTTGCACTGTGTTGTATATTTTTTCTTCGGCCTGCTGCGTAAACATAGCTAACACATCCGCAGTGAAAGTAGTCTCGCAGATATCTTGTATATTAGTTGTTAACGCGGTGTAGTTCATAAGTTACCCCATTGGCCCCCGTGCATAGAGACCTTTTGTTGCAGCACCTGTGCCCCGAACTTTTACTTTGCCCCCACTAGCGTAGCCTTTTTTAGCCATGCCACCTTTTTGAAACCCCATAGCTTTAACAACATCAGGACGTTCTTTTTTTAACGCTGTTAGTCCTGCATTTAATTTTTTAGCCATAATGTATACTCCTAGCTTGTTACTACAGTTACAGTTCCAACCATTCCACTACCAACTAACCTATTTGGCATTAAATTGAAAGGATCAACAAGTCCTACAGGATTCCACCCACCCTGAAAGTTTCTACTGGCTACAAGTCCTTGGTCAGGACGAGGGTTACGCAATGCTTGCGGATCGTTTATAGGAAGCTCTCCTAACCTAAGTTGCGGGTGACTAGGGTTCCAACAAGTAGGACAAGCCTTTACATGCGAGTTTGTACCTTTGACAAACAAGTCTTTTAGTTCACGTAATTTGTATTGAAACCCACACACATCGCATATACCAAGCGCACGTTTTCCAGCGGCAAACCTATTACCCATTATCGCACCCCTGATATTCTAGGCACAAACCGTGCAGGTGTTTTTTCGCGATCTTCGCTAGCCGCCATCTCAAACTGTTCGTCATACATGGCCTTTAACATTTGTACACGATCTACAAGTTCAGGAACTTTTGCGGCGATGTGGTAGGCCAACCCTGCAACAAGGCAGGGGAGAAACCTGAAACTAATATCAGCAGTCTGTACGCCACTGCCTGCGTCTTCAATACGACGCATACGCCAATAATTTAGTTTGTAATTGTTGCTGTCAGGAACAGGCCACACAATTACCTTTGGGGCAGGTTGTAACCGCTCAACAAATATTTGAATAGGTCGTCCTTGTGTTAACTTGTTAGGTATAGACGAATACGTGGATACAGATATTCTGTTTATGGTAAGGTCCGATTGTGTGCTAACATTAGTATCGTTAGTACGTATTTGTTGTTCTAGCAAATCAATAGTATCCGCTGGTAATGTGTACTCAGCCACACCAGTTTGTAGGTCGATAGACTTATTTTCTATCGTCCACATATTTATTCCTCGGTTTTGCCACTCAATCGTCATCAAGTTCATAGACCGCCGCGCTGTGCGTAAGTCATACCCACTACGAAGCTCGCGCCCCGCACGTTCCCATGCCTCTTCAGCAATCTCAGTAAAGTCCATGTCGAACGTTGTGGTGCCAGATGTTGTCATGGCTTAGTCCTTCACGTAAATAACGTTTGTTTGCGTCTATCTTCCATTACTGCGCCACAGCCTCGCGCTATGTCACGTTTGCGTCTGGCTAAACCCCCACCAAACAGCTTTACAGTAGCAGGTTTAGTATTTTTTACTACAGTTTTACCTTTAGCTCCTGCACGTTTCTTCTTTTTGGCCGTGGCGGCACGTTGGCCTTTACTTAGACTGCTGGCTTTACTACGCGGTAAACAACGGTCGGGGTTCTTCTTGTCTTTAGAAGTACCACATTTACCTTTGATATTACCGTCAGTACCAACCCTAACCCAATCTTGGTCCCGCCACTTTTTTAGGTCGCCCATTACGCCGCTTTCTTTTTCTTCTTGCCTTTACTACCCTTTGCGTAGTTTGGGTCTTTGCAATACTTAGAAGCCGCCATATTAGCGTACGCAGATGGGTAGGTATCAAAGGTTCGTTTGGCCCAAGATTTACCTTTAGCGCATATTTTACCACCAGATTTGTAATACCTACGCATATTTACACCATTCTAGCTTTGCGTACACCCTTACGTGCGATGCCTGCACCGCGTACTTTACCGCCAACAGAATAACCTTTTTTCTTCATACCGCCGGTCATACCGCCGCCCATCATCTTTTTGACGCCGCCACCGGCTTTCATCTTCTTGGTCATACCACCGTTAGCATAGCCTTTTTTCTTCATGCCTCCGGTCATACCGCCAGCTTTCATACCTTCAGGGCGCATTTTTGGTTTTACTTTACGCATTTGAGATTTGTTTTCTGCAGACTTAGGCCGCAACTTCGGACGCAGCGACGTTGCTACTCCGGGCATTTTTGGAGAGATGCGTTGACCTTCCATAACATCCCCAGCTTCGGCTCTAGCCGCGGAGTCAATGCCCTCCTGTGTGACTTTTTTGCCTTTAGCGTAGCCTTTTTTCTTCATTACTTTCTTACCCTTAGCGTAACCTTTTTTCTTCATATTCATAATGTCAGTCCTTGTACAAGTTGTTGAATACGCGTTCTGTATCCCAGACGTATCCTACATCTTCTTTTGAATTATACGTATGTTGATTTGGTTTAAAATCAGGAGCGCCATGTCCTGTTTCAAACCACGCAGGGTGTGTTACACGCACCCGATTGTTTGGTAGTGCTACTATATTACCTGTATACTCACCTGCATCTAGCAATTCAAGCACGTGACTTTGTTTGTGTTGTGCAGGGTCGTCAGCTACTTCGCTATCAGTGTAATCTACCGTAAATATATACTTGGCAGGATAAAACTCGCCGTCTACTTTAGCTATCCAAGGAGCGGGAGAGGCCCGTTCTAGCTTGTACACAGAATGATAATGAGACATGCAATCCCAAGGCTGTGCAAGATACGGAGGTAACGCTGTGGGCCACTCCTCAAGTGGTACATCAGCTACAAGAGCCGTTAGGGGCATCCTAGCCCACATTGCTCCACCGTGTATGTTCTCGTCATCACTATCGTCGGACTCGCACCCCGTAAATATTATTTGAAAGCTAAGAGTACGGTTAGGCATTGTAGTAACACCTACGACCATCGCATGCAGAAACTCACCGTGATAATCTTCAAGATTTTTAGTATATTCTCTACGCACCCATGCCTTAAAATACGGTATGCTGCTAGTCAGATACGGCATGCTAGCAATTCCATTTACGTAAGCTCTTATTAATACGGCTGTTAGGATCGTTAGCCGTCTTAGAGCTTGTATTGCGCTTTTTCATGCCTTTCATACGAGCGCAAAACGACTTACGCCGATTTGCGGCCTTGGACCCCTTTTTAAGTTTACTAGGTTTTGTAGTAACCGCAGTCTTTAATTTACTGCCGGGATTAGCTTTTCTGTAGCTGGCAACACCTTTTGCATTGAGTCCACCAGACTCACTTTTTCCTTCTTTACGAGTCCAAGCGGGGGACTTTACGCCCCCGCCTTTTTTATAATATACACGCACAAGACTACTCCAATATGATAGTTATCTTGTTACCCGTTCCAGTTAACGCTGCTACAAAACAACCGTTAGCGGCTAGTATGCCGTCTGCAGGGATGTACACGTCATTCCACCCCACGGGGAGTGTAAGGTCGAGGAGAATGTCCCCTGTAGCAGAGCCATTACGTAGCGTAAACGCACACGCGGCTGCAGCGTTAACCAAGACTCCTAAGATACGAGCGCGATGCGGTCCAACAATGGCCGCAGCATCACCCGTAGCAACGTTATATGCTCGTACTGAGTTACCAGCCATGTTAACACCCCTTTACGGTTGAATTGCGGTGTTAAATGCTTGTGCGTACATAACTGTAATACGAACAGACCCCGCATTAGTAGCCGCCGAGGAGGTTACTGTCAGGCGTTTATCAGAAGTTCCGATATTACCCCACTCTAGGGTTCCACCACCTGTAATACCAAGAGCTTTTATGCCGACAGTAGTACCTGATGCAAGTGTGTTGATAAACGTATTCGCGTTACCACCTACTTCACCAACACTAATGTTAGTAGTAGTGTTAGCCGCAGCCACAAGATCNACAACGATGTTTACGATTTTAGAGTTGGCTGGAATTACAATGTCTGTCACTACCGCTGCAAGCGCACCGCCTGCAAGACTTTGTACAGTGTCCTGACACATTACAACGTAACCTACGTTAGCAATGTCAGTACCTACAGTTGTTCCAGTTGTATTTCGGATGTTACCTGCCCTAATTGGGCCGGAAAATGTAGTGTTAGCCATATGATTCTCCTGTCGTGGCTAGAGTCAAACACACACTGTGTTTGTCAGGGATGTCTGCATATTACACTAAACTAAACAAAAAGAAAGGGGCAACCGAAGCTGCCCCTACTTTTACGTGATAGTAACGTGTTTTACGCTCCGGGGGAACCGAAGATACCCAGCGGATCAGATACACCGAACGAATAACGCTCGCGCGCCTTATACCGGCTGTTACCTGTGTCAAAGTCACCATCCATAGAGGTAGCCATAGCTGCCCGTGTAAAGTGCTTCAGACCGTTAGGTACATCAGTCATCAGGAACCACGCGTTTGTGTCTGTCAGATAATGGTTGACAGTATAACCGCCCGGAATCGAGCCGTTAGCACGTAGCGCGTTGATGTCGTTGTCTGCAGTACCTACACGACCCTCGGTCTCCATCAGACGTGTTGCAACGAATTGCAGTGCTGGTGGAATTACGAGTTTCTTAGGTTGTGCTGCAATCAACAGACCGCGCTCATCAGTCCAAGCTGCAATCTGAATAATAGCCGCTTCCAAGGAAGTTTCATTAAGATCAGCTGCAACCGCAGGACGGTTTGAGTTTACACCACCAGAGATTAGTGGGTGCGCAGTAGACATGAGTGTCTGACCATCACCGTAGGTCGGGCCAGCAAATCCAGTATTCAGGATATTGGCAGCTTTAACCTGCTTGGTGTACGCCATAGCACGAGCCAGTGCTTTAGTATAACGAGATGATAGAGAATCATACAAGTTATCCTCAATAGCTTCCTCAGTGATTGAGAAACCCATTGCCACTGTTTCGTGTGTATAACGAGCAGTCCATGCTTCCTGTGCATTGTCATATTCGATGGCAGAGCCTTCGTCTTTAACAGGTGCAGCAGAAAATCCACTCAATTTCTGTTCTTCCTCGAACGAACGGTCCGAGGTTTCGGTTTCAAAGATTTCGGTGTGTTCTTCACCGTACTTTGCGTATTCCAGACCAAACAAGGCGTTTAGGCCGGGAAGCAGTTCTTTAAGTAACTGTGCGCGTGAAATAGCCATTGGTTATTCTCCCTTATACGCCGACTTGGCCGTTATAGCGATGATACCCAACGTTGAACTTAACGATAAGTTCAATGAAGCCCGTACCCGCAGCATTTGCAGTTTCAGGAACTACATCTACGACAGTTAACGGAAGAGAGGTAGTAACACTGTTTGCGAAACAACCCATACGGCTATTACCCGTAGAGAGTAGACCTGTGTTCAACACGAGTACTGCGTTCTTGGGTGGGCCTGCAACTGCACGTGTTTTAAACGCTGGAAGCAACCCGCCAGCAGCGTTGTCTGCGACAGCAGATGTTACACTTACAACTTTGTAAAGTGCGTGGGGGTCATCGCTGATATACGCGACAATATCAGTTGCTACTGTATTCGCAGGGTAGTGTTGACTGTACAACTCATAACCCAAGGTTGGGTCTGTATATCGACAACCAAGAAATACCCCAACAAGACCGGGGACAACAGCGTTTGCTGCTTGGCCTGCTGTAGTAGTAATGATGACATTGCCGTTAGCGTTTAATTCGACAACATCACCGTTAAAGATGCTGGTGCCGTAATTGCTGGCAATAGGTAATTGTCGTGTCGCCCCTGCAAAGGGTAGACCTCCAATCAAGTTTACCGGCTTCAGCCCATACGGGGCGTCAACTGTAGGATAAGCCATTATAAGCTCCTAAATTAAGTTCCTTTGCCGAAAGTAACCTTTGATTTGCGATCATTAAATATCGGCATACGAGGATCACTTTCTCTCATAAGGTTGTTTTCCACGGACCGCATNTGCGCGTTTGTATGCTCNGAATAATAAGCATTGCGCTCTTCGACCATTTCAGCTGGAGCTTTGCATAACATCAGACCGCCGATTACTACGTTTTCTTTGAACCGTTCTTGTTCAATAGAAACCATAACAATCTCAGGGTGGTCTTTAGCCAGACACGGCTCCCAACCTTCTCTTAGTTTTGAGGACACGTTAGTAGAATCGGTCTGTCCTTGAGTACTCACACGTACCCAATGAAATTCGTAGCCAGCTTCAGGAGTAGGAGACGGTAACGTCTCGGGGCGCGTCCACGCTTTTCTACGTACTTTTTTCTCACGAACTTCAAGCTCGCGGTCTAGGCGATTCTCAGCCATTGTTATTCCTCATATCTAGTGCAACCTGTTTGGCGTATTGTTGTGGGGTCAACCCTAACCGTTTAGCGAGTTGGACTTGAGTTCTAGTCAAAGTCACTTTGTTCGGTGCTGTACTCCGCGTTGCGGGAGCCACCACTGATGTTTTTCGCTTCGGTTCAGCATCCTCGAAACTATCGGGGAATACTTGACGCATACGAGCATCTATCGTCTCGTAGTACTCATCGCTTTGCGGGTCTACGCCCTGTTTGACAAGTTTATTATGCAACCCCAACGCTAAACTCGTCATCTCATCGTCTGGTCCGAACCACGAGTTGGCTTTTTGCCATTCCGCAGCCCGATCATCAACTTTCGGTGTTGGAGCGGGTTCTTTTGCAACCTCTACAGGAGTTTCTTCGACCTGTAAAGCGGGTACTTTAAAGTTTGCTAGCTTATCAGCCTTTAACTTAGCAGCCGTTAGCTTTTCTTGTGCTTCTAGCACAGCATCAGAATCACCAGACTCATAAGCCGCCTTGTACTCACGTTTGGCTGTCTCTGT
>JGI24004J15324_10000833_pt1 | contig 12422 bp, 15 predicted proteins | sample LinPmetageLP32_FD_15324 | JGI IMG/M metagenome (IMG submission 15324)
GTTTGTAGAGTCAGGACGCGGCGTAACAAAAGCATTCATGCCAATAGTATATTTAGTGCCGACAGTGTTCAGCCTTTTATTAACTTGGCTTCTCCATTCATCAATAGATGCACCAGTATATATAGCCTCTGGTGCATACTCAGAACGATCAATAGTCACATCAGAATATGGGTGTCTTACAAATTCTGACTTGGTAAAGTAAGAAGCTAACGCAGTTTCTAACGCTGTATCTGCATCACCCTTTTCCATCTGAGAATAATAATCTTTAACCACCCCATCAAATATGCGTCTGGCATTAGGTGGATAACCTTTGAATAATTCTTCCTCTGCCAAATGCTCATTGAGCGATCTCTCTGGTGTAGGTGAGTCAAAGGTTATACCAATAGCCGCCATGCGATCAGCTTTAGCGTTATTACTACGATACTTGATTGTAGCTTCATTGATATTAGCAGTGCCATATATCTTGATATGGTTATTAACATTAGCCCAGAATGCTTGAACTTCTGATGGCAAACCCTTAGGCATCGGGTCACCAAACGATCCTGCCCCATCTCCACCTAATGATGACCTAGCCCACGCATTCATAAGTGAAACCATTATCTCATCATCAACACCGCTATTACTTTGTGCTACAGAAATAAGAGCATCTTGCAATCCAGCAGGACGAACATTGCCACTCATCAATAAGCTTCGTGCAGTAGATTTATCGTTGAATGCTGGCTGACTTGCCATTTGATCTAGTCTAGCCATAGCTTCTGGCCTACGCCACATATCAGCAGTAATGCCTATGCTGTCATAAAATCCTTGTACTGCCTTTTGCGCTTTTTTACCTGTTGTTCCAAAGCCTTTAGCCCATTCAGAAAGGAATTGTTTATTAGCAACAGCATCAGCATTTGCACGAATGCGATCTGCAAAGCTACTAGCTGTTAATCTCATGTTTGCAGAAATTGCTTCTCTAACATCAGGGTCGGAAAAATCGTCTATGCTATCTTGTGTAATACCCATCTCGGCTAGCTTTGCGGCATTCATTCCATCACCAGACATATCTATCTTACCAGTAAGAAGGGAACGCATAAGACTTTCAGCTAATGGATATTCACCATTTTCCATAAGTGTCGTGTGATCTTTAGATAACAACGTACCAAAATAAGCTTTGTCTAATTCCATATTCAAAGCACGCACGTTCTGGTCAGTAAAGCCTTCTGCTATAAAGCCTTCATGCACAACTTCACCATCTGGTGTTTTGGAACCATTTATCTGATCGCGTATGTTTTGATACATCTCTTGTGCAGATGAAATATCACCAGCAATAACCAAAGGTATAATTTCATCAATGTTATTTCTTGTATTTAATTGCAGGTTTTCCAAAGCAATGGCTTTTTGTTTAGCCGCAGCTTTAATTGACATATCATAATAATGTTCAGCCTGAGTCTGTGACCCGCTTTCTTCTAAAACAGATTTTGATATGACCTTAAAATCATCAGGGACAGCATCCATCAACCCTTTTAATTTGGTGGTTGATAACTCCTTAAATCGTTCTTGATCTTCACCTGCTTCCCTTCTTGCATCTTGAATAACTCTAGTCATATCGCCTTTGATAGCCAAAGCGTAGTCACGCTCAATGATAGGACGCGCCGCATCACGCGCCACTTGGCTCATGGTCTTGGTAATATCAACATATGTAAGTTTGTTATCTGCTCCGCGAATAGGCGTGTTTAGTGCAGTCGTACGACCAAACTCTTTCTGTTCAGCAACAGCACCAGCATATACTGTTTCAGTAATACGAGCTGTTGCTCTTGCTAGTGCGTTACCAATTAACTCACCACCAGCATCAGTATTAAGCGGTGCAAGCTTGTTACTAAATACCTGCGCACCTTTGGATTTAATCACACCTGCCATTACCCGCCATCCTCTGGTGTTACAGTTTTGAATTTCATGTGTGTGGCATAGCCAGAACTGATACCGTCATAAAGTGATGCAGTAGCTCTATTCTGTCCTCTAGCGTTAGCAATCGAACCTGCATACATAAGATTGCCAGCCTCTTGTAATGTGTTACTGGCAATGCGCACCGCGTCAGTGCCAGCATCCTTTTTTAATCTTGCGTTGATTGCATCTAGACTGCGATCATCACGATTAAGAAACCCGCGCATTGACTCATTAGTTGATAGAGCCACATCCAGATTACGCATGCGTGCATTGTGCTGTTCTATACCTTGAAGCCTAGCTTGCGCGGCTTGCGCATCAAGCTGGCGTTGTTGCATCCGACCAGCCGCCTTTGCCGCTTTCATCTGATACAATGTTGAGATAGCCATAAGGCCGATTGTAATTGGTTCCATTAGTAAGCTAGCTCCAAGACCATGCCATTAAGTTGCATTGCCAGTGGCACGCTTTGGGAAACAGTAACAGTTGGGTCACGGTCAAACCCAAGCACAAAGAACTCGCGCTTTCCTGACACCGCTACTCTATCTACAGAAAGATCATCATTCACATTACGGATAACCAAATCAGTACCAGCCACAGATACAGATAGCGTTTCTTCCAAGTCTAATATTACAGATGTAATGCGCCTTGGCTTACCAGTTAGAACGCCGCCAGCAACCTCGCCATCAATAGGCAAAGAACGAAACTCAGGTGTAAATGAATAGCCAATATATGCAGATGTTAGTGTTGCATCTACAGCAGTCACATCAACCTTATTGTTAGCTACTGTAAATTCACCAACATAGTTTGAACCTGATACAACCTTAACTACTGCACCATTTGCAAAGTTAGCATTTACAGTAAAGACACTATTAGCATTACTACCCTTGGAATAAAGATCACAGTAATCCATTGGCATGGTTGTTTGAAATTCTTCTAGGTAAAACTTCTGACTACCAGAGCCATTGTCACGCTGGACTATACAGAATAGACGCTCACCTATAGCGCAGATAGAATGATACTTGCCATCTGTTTCCCACAATACCCAACCAGCTTTCTTATCTGCACGCATTGAATAAAAGACAGCCATAGTTCCATCATTATTTACCAAGAACACAAAGCTCTCTGGCTTACCCAAAGCACCTTTGATTATGCTTTGCTGGAATGGTGACTTGATTAGGTGAGGTGACAAGGTGGTTATATTAGTCGAGACATACGCACCTTCTGCATCCGAAAAGATATACTCACGCATGGCAGTGTTGGTCTTTTGCATATAGACAGTAGCACCATCAAAGGGCAGGGGCGTAACAAATGATGCACCAAATGGTGTCTGCTTCTTAACCTGTGCTGTAGCTGGTGTAACAGGTGAGTTGGCAAATGCTGGGATGAAGAACTCAGACTCAGATGTAAACACCTGCAAGTCACGATTAGATACAAGATGTCTAATCTGATCGAATGAACCAGTGCTTGCAGAGATGTCTATAGAGTCACCATCTTCACCAGAACCAACATCAAAGTTAAAGAACCTGTTAGACTTGGATGCCCATATTGTTGATGGTTGCGCTTGTGTGCCAGCAAACCACAAACGCCCTTCATGGAAGGTAATAGCTTGTGGGTATCCACGCACACTTGACCAAGCCTGTTCAGCCCATTCAGTAGTAGCCACCCCACTTGCTATACGAGGTGAACCACCACCAATAGCACTTGATGTGGCATTAGCCGCCGCAGTTATTTCATACGTATTTTCGTCAAGAACAGCCGACACTGTGCGAGAGCCGTTGATGTTAGACGCTGAGATACCGCCAACACCCGCCGCACGATCAATAGTAACCGCGACACTAGGAGCAAGGCCGTGTAGTGCATGTGTAACGAGAACCTTGTCACTGCCCTCAACAGTTTCCAATGCGTCAATCGCAAGCTGTTGTCTAAGCGTTCCCTTAATTGTTCCTGTAGCTGATGTGCCGCTTGCAACAGCCGTGATGGTAACATCGGTATCTCCAATCAAAAATGTTGTACCTACATGCCCAGCAACAAAGTGTGCGACACTTGTTGTCAGGGTTGCACCAGAGCCAGACGTAGCGTTTGATGCAATGGTTACACCTACACCATGGAATGAATGATAAGGCTGGAATGTAGTGTTTGAGTCAGTGCTTGTTTCAAAGCTGTAATACTCAATTTGGAATGAGGTAAGACCAGTACGCACCAACTTAACTGGTGGGTATTTGTTATGGGTAATGAACATAACATCGCCTTGCTGTGCGAATGATAGTTCCTCTACCTCGGACTGTGACCACGGCAGATTAACGCTAGTGGTAGTCTGTGTGATTGTTTGCACAAGCGTAGGATCAAAGTCACTGCTAGGGTCAAGCTGATAAACTAGAATTTTTGCTGCTTCAAAAGAAATGATATAGCGTTCATCATCACTAAAGATAAACGGCTCTAATCTAATCTGTGGGCGTGTAGCAGAACCAGATGGAGCAAGCGTGACTTCCTGCCAAGACTTAGTGCCAGCACGCTTAACAATGCCGCCTTCTGATTTAATAAAGAAGTTACGCACTCTTTCGCCAGCACGATTATAAACACCAGCGTCAGTGCGTGAACGCAATGAAGGGCTAACCTCACCGAAGTCGAAGCTAGTTAATGGAACTCTGATTCTAGCCATTAACTATTCCTTGTTGTTTTAAATCTATTTACTACAAGCTTGCGCGTTGTTTGTTGTTGGCTATCGAGGTTGCGACCTTTAGCCATGTACTGATTAGCTTTGACTGACATTAACTCTGCCAGCTTTTCATCTCTTGCTATCGAAGAAGCAAAGACGCTAGCTAGTTCATACTCAACAGCCAGTGTGAAGTATGAAGGCCAGTCGATTTCATTAGCTCTAAAAGCATAATCAGCAATTACTTTGTCAGATGTTGATGCGTCAGAAAATACTTTGTCACCATAGATCGAGTAGGTGAGTATGTTGTCATTCACAGTTAATGTGTGAAGCATTAACAAGTCTGATGGTAGCTGATGCGCACGATCAAACCTGCCAGTAGGTGTGTCAGATAAAAGATTAAGCTCTGCTTGATTAGAAGCAAAGCGCCAACGTGTATTACACAAAGCCGCCCTTGCTACATCTTCATACATATTATTAGCAATGAGTGCTTCAGTGCTTACATCGTCAAACGACGTAATAGGGTTCGCGCCTATTAAGATCAAGGCGCGTGCCGCAATGTCTATGGATGAGTTAGCTACTGTTGATGCCATGTGTGGTTAGAGGGAGCCAACTGGTGTCTTAGCCCCCTCTATTCCTTTAGTCTGAGTCTGTTACTGTTATTGCAGTACCGTCTGCAATATCAACAACAGAGCCAGTGTTTGATAAGACAACTGACATAGCGATTGTTGGAGCATCGCTATCATATACAACAACCAAGTCACCAACATTCATCATGGTAGCGGCGTCGTTGAAATAGCCAGATACACGAACAGCAGACAATGCGTCAGTGCTTGAGTAGTACCACATATTGTAGCCACCACCGCCAGCTAGTCGGGTTAGTCCTGATGCTGAATAAGCCATATTCTAGCCCTCCTAGTTGTTATCTAAAACTTCATAGATGCCAGTATCATCGATAGCTACGCTACCCATGGACATCATTGAAGTTGTAAGGTGAGCGACTTTCTCAGGGATGTAGTTGACCTCAGTGGTCACATCTGATCCCACACCGATACCAACGCAAGAAGAATGGTAAGCCATGTTCTTGCCGCCAGTTACAGCAGAGGTTGAGAAAATCTGGAAACCCAAGAATGACTTCATTGTCATACCGCCAGCAAACGGAAGGTTCTGATCGCCTACATAATCAGATGAGGCAAACTCATCGATTAGGAATAGGTCAGCAAAGCCCTTCGGGTTCATTGCGATATAACGCTGTCCATCTTCGGGAACATCAGCCACGCCCATTGTTTCAAACAATGTGAGCAAGTCAGCTTTCTCAACAGCCGCATTAGTGGCATTGATCTGAGTTGAGTTTGCACCAGCGTCCATAGCCGCATAGATAAGTTCGTCAGTCTTACGACCAAGGGCGGCGGCAGAAGATTTAGCCACAGCCTGACGCTCATCAATGTTAGTCTTGAGTTCATCAAGCTTGTCGATGTACTCAGCCGCATAGTAATCAGCCATTGTAGCTTCCACATTTGTATGTGTCAGTTCCATAGGAGTTACCATGCCGTTTCTAGATTTGGTTGAAGCAGAACCAGTACCGATCTTCTGGAAGCGTACAACGCTACCATTCACAGAATTTACATTACGAATAGTGTTCTTAAGTTTAGAACCCATGCGTTGAAATGCCATGTGAACTTCGGTTTCGAACTGCTTAATAAAGGCGGTATCAATAGTGTTTGCCATTTTACTAAGTCTTTCCCTGCATTATTGCAGTATAGAAGTTACATTAACGTCACAGTTATCCGTATCGTCCATCATGTGATTATCCCTTGCGGGGTCGTCAGTAAGACACAGGCTGTTCATCTTCTTCAAATGACACGCTCAACCAATCTGCACAACGCACAAATCTTACACATTCATACCCATTGATTACTGTTGAGGTCTGCGCAAAAGAACAGCCACCAAGCGTAAGCCACTTGATAGTCTTTGTGTGATCTACTGGAACTACATTCTCAAGCAGATCATATGATTGTTGGAAGTAATCAAAGACAGAACTGGTTAGGCGTAACCAAGTGCGTACATGATCTTCAAGGGCATAACTACCAAGCATCCAGATAGATGCCGAACATTCTGTATCATTGTATTGTGGCACTACACCAAACATAGCAATCGGCAGACAGCTACTAAACACTGTGTATGTTTCTGCACCTCTTATACTCAGAGGCAGGTGCAACGCACGCCACGGCGTTGCCCCCATTATCATACATTCGCGCACATCAGATTGACGCAAGTGATGCTGTAAGTAACCAGCATGTTCAGCTACAGAGCTTAGTATCTGTACCGAGCCATACTCACCTTCACCTGTAAAGTTTAGCAAAGCCATCTTGAACCTGCTTAACATAGGCTGGGTCACGCGTTCCTTGCTTCCAATAGCGATCATCATTCATCATAGAACGAAGATCATCTTCACTCATCTGTGTGGTGCTTTCAATGTTAGATGCAATGCCAGTTTGTTTGAGAGCATCAATGATCTTTTCCATTGCCTCAATGCCTTCTGCACTTTCGCCCAAGCGTTCCAAAGCTGACATCTGAGATTCTTCAAAGAACTTGCCAGCCCATAACTGCACAGCTTCAATGCGTGCATCAGCATTATCACCAAGCTTAGTTTTTTCTGTCTCAAGATCAGGAAGATGAGATGTGATTGCATTGGTATATTTCTCAATGCCATCAGCAAACTTATCTTGTCCGTAACCATTGTCGTAACAGAAGTTAGACCACCAATCGAGTAAGCCATTATCAGAAGCCTCAGCCTCATCAATGCTGTCTGGCAATACATACTCACCCACTGTAGGCTGGGCGATCAGCAAGCATCTGATCGTTCATCTCTTTGGTTATTGACTCCCGCAGTTCTTCTTCACCCTTACCTAGTTTGCTTTCTAGGTTTGAGTAGGAGCTAACCAAATCTTCTGCTGTGTTAAATTTCTCAGGCAACCATTCTGGTCGGGCTTCTACAGGTGCTTCAGTAACCTCGGCTACCTCTACATTATCTGCTTCATCCATCAGTCTTAACCTTCTCTGCATGTTTGATACGTCGCTCAATAAGACCGACAAGATAGCGCTGTCCTTCTAAGTGTCGAAGTTCAGCATCGGATACGCCAGCACCAGTGACCGATTCAATGGTGATAGAGCGTAAATATTTAAGGACAGATTGTCCGTGGGGAGTTTTAAACAAAGCAGCAATGTCTAATGAAACTCTGTTATCTTCAGCTTCATTACGAACAAACCCATCTATTCTAATGCTTGGCATGTTAGCCCTCTGGTGGCGGCATACCTTGCTGTTGCATCTGCGCTTGTTGCGCCATTGCTTCTGCTAGTTGTTCGCGTTCAGCCGCGTCACGAATTAACGTGTCTGGTACACCAAACTTCTTAGCAAGAAACGCCGCCGCCTCCTCAGACGAAACAAGAAGATTTACCATTTCAGCACCAAACCTACCGCCAACCATTTCCAAGAAACGATCGACAGATGCGATGTCCTGATTGGCTTGAGCTTGTGCAAGTGGAGAAACAGAACGTACCTTTACCTCACGCCCATTAAGCGTGGGGATGTCAATACGGCCTTGCTTCTTAAGAATATAAACTACGCGTTGTAATACAGGCTGGATAAACTCAGCTTGCAATCTACCAAAAGCAGACCCAATGCGCCTTGATAGATCAGCCATACGCTCGGCAACCTCAGTAGCCGTAGCTGGTGTTCTATTAGGATCACCAAGCATATCATTGTATAGCGCACGCTTGATGTTATTACGCATGTCACTAAGGATAAGATTGGCTACATCAAACGAACCTGCGGCACGAATAGGCTGTAACCCATTGGAATTAGGGGATTTTGGAATGATCGTTCCGGGCACTAGATTGATGCTATCAGTGTTAATAACACCATCATCATCCATCTGGTATATGCCAGAGATAGCCATCTGCGCATTTTCAAGAATAAGTTCGATTGTAAGATTGGTGGTCTTGATTGCACTAAGGGAATTAACGAGTGGCCCTCGTCCATATACTTCCCCTGCGGCCTTAGACCAGCGGAATGGAATAAAAGGATTTGAGCCAACACCTGTATATATATCCTGAAAGATTAACTCTTGGCTTTCTTTCTCAATAACGTAAAAGCCATTACGCTCTACATTGGGCTTGTCATATAAGCGGCACACAACCTCAAGTATCTTGATCTTATTGTCAGGAGAGCGTTGCATCTTCTCCATCATGGTAGGGCTTAGTATAGCCTTAGGATAAGCAATCGGTATGTCTTTGCATCTAAGCTCACGCTCACGATACACATGGTCAATGCGATCATCAGCACCATTCTCAAGAACAATCTGCGGCAACGGCACAGCATTAAACCTTACAGGATTTATTGCATCACCTTCTTCAACAAGAAGACAACCAGTACCTACAGCCAGATCAAGGAAACTTTCATGCGCCTCTTGTCCAAAGTTGGACTGTTGCAAAACCTCAAAGACGTATTCAGTAACCTCGTCTAGCTGATTGTCGATCTCCTCACGTTGGCTTTTATCTACCTCGCTACCAGATAGGAAGTCAGCCCATCTTGAGAAGTTAGGGCAGATGCCATTCTGTAACCTTGATGCAAACTCTTGCACGCCAACAACGGCAGTCTCATCAAAGATTTTATCATCACGCCTTTGTCCAGCAGACAGCTTGGTAAAGCCTTCACGCTGGGGAAGGGCATACTCGTAACATTCATCAAATAAAGATTCGAATAACTGGCGATGAGCTAGGGCTTTGCCATAGCGTGCCAGATACATTTTTGCAATCTGATCGTGCATTAGGCATCCCTATTGTAGTAGCCAATGCCACCGCTTGAACTTGTTAGCAGTGATCTTGCGCCTGTACCTTTTTTCTTCTTGCGAACTGTTTCTTCCAGAACTGTATCGCGCCGTGATGCTTTGTCGGCTGTCTCTTGAGCCATGCGTTCTTTGCGTTCTGCTTCAATAGAAGGATCAGGCGCTGGCATTTTGGGTTGTTTGAATACACACATAATTACCTCTTATAACGTGCATTAGTGCAGGGCAACGCACAAATTACATTCTCGCCCATAGGCCAGCCCTACGTTGCTTTGGCTCTCTGGTGAATACATCAAAGTCTCTCTTGGCTTGGAACGGCTTGGCATTAGCCCCATGCCCCAGCACTTGCCTACCTTCACCAGCACCAAGCATTAGATATTGCAAAGCATCATGGATGTGAGAAAAGCGGTTCTTATCAGGGCGATCATCATAACGCTCACCTGATACCTGTATGCGTCTATACTGATAGCCACCCTCAAAGCCTTTGATTAGTTCTTTGCATCTAGGATCAATCAAGAACCCAGACAGACCTTCAGTCATGCGGGTGAGGGTAGAGCTAACGCTTTCCAAGCGCAGAGCAACATCATTACTTGGAGCAGGGCGTGCTTTAAGACCAGCACCACGCAACACTTGGAAGGGCGTTGACTCATCAGTCTGTGCGCGAAAGTCACCAGACGGATCACCAAAGATATTGATCTCACAGTTAGCATACCGCACTGCAATCTCTTGGCGCAGTAGTTCAGCAAAGCGCACAATGCCCATATCAAAAGCAACTATCTCTTGTAAGATAAGCCAGCGACCACGCACCTTCTGACCGAACACGGCGGCTGGTGTTAGCCCAAAGTCCAAGCCAACATAGACAGGCATACCATCAGCTACAGGCACTTCTTCCCTAGCCACATGCTGTTCATGCGCAAACATATTATAGACTGGCTTACCATCTTGGATTGAGCCAAGACGGTTCATTACATAAACATCAATCCAGCTTTTACCCTTACCTTGGATTAGATTAGGATAGTAGCTTGCCATCATGTGTTTGCTGTTCTCGGCATCAGGGTTGGGCTTGTATTCAGATACATCACCATCCTTATCCTTAACCTCGATCATACCTGCTGGCTGTGTGTAGAAGTTCCAGTTGGTAGGCTTAACCATCATCTTGGCTTCGTCTTTGTTGATGTGGTCAGGGATAGGAACTTCACCAGACATGATAGGCCACCAGTGATCTTCCTCTGGTGCATTGGTATCAGCAATCACACCAGTCCATGATGCACCGCCCTCACGCATAGAGGGGAAGCGACCAACACGCATAGTACACGCATCAATAATTGATTTGGGTATCTCCCTAGCCTCATTGATCCAGATGCCAGTAAGCTCAAGGGACAACAGCTTCTTGACATCCTCGGGTCGGTCAAGGGCTAGGAAAATAACTTCTAAATCAAGATCACCTTTTTTAATGTGGTGTGTGTATGGTACTGACCATAGGAACTTTCCCCAGTCATTCTCAGGAAACCAATCAAGCCATGTCTTGATCGTGGTAGTTCTAAGCTGTGGATTTGTATTACGGATGATTGCCCATCTGCTTCTACGGATGCCATCAGGGTTTTGTTTCTGCCCAAGTGCGCGGCGAAACACCTCAACACAACAGGCCACAGACTTACCAGAACCAACCGCACCTCGTATGCCGCGAAAGAATGTATCGTCCTTCATAAAAGATTTAAGGACTTCACCATCAGGCTTGTACTTAAAGTTCATTTACTTTGTAGTCCTTACCTACCTTGATAAGACTGGCAACAGTCTCAGGGGCAACAGCCGCAATCATTTTATCTGCTTCATAGTCAGTACAAAATTCTTTTGGGTAATGCTTGAAGTGAACCTTCTTCACGATCTTGCGAAGTAGTTCACGCTCCTCAACCTTTAGGGTGTGCATAAAACTCATCTGTAACGCTTTGCAGTCTTGGCGGCAGAAGCAGGTTGCTTTGAGTGTTGCTTGCCAGCCTTGGTGTCCTTGCGCTTCTTTGCGCTAGTAGCTTTGTACTGTGATGATGACATTGCTTTGATTGCTTTGCGCGGCAAGTATCTCTCACCTGTTGCTTTAGAACCTTGTGTTGAAGGCTTACCGCTTTTGGTTGTCCAGTCTTGTTTAGTCCAATTAACAAGTGAGCGTTGTGATTTAGCTTTAGCCACGATACCCACCACCATTTTTCTTATAGGTAAGAGCAAGCAGTTGTGCTTTACGCGCAGACCATTGACCTGCCTTACCGCCTTTAGTGCCAGCCTTGATCCTGTTAAACAGGCGCTTTCTCATTGTAGGTTTTGTGTAATTACCAGCCGCATTAACTGCCATGCTAACCTCCTAACATAGAGCGGCGACCAGAGCCGCTACTAGCTGAAGCAGACTTTCTACGAAGTGGGATTAATGAAGCACGCCTAGAGCCAGAAGATGTATCGACTACCATCTCTGTTTCTTCTTCTTTTTCTTTAATGCGTTCTAAAACTTCTGGTGCTGTTTCATCATCACGTTCACTGTTGGCTTGGCTGTCTCTGTTAAAGTCACNAACAGGATCACGCCCTGTAAGAATGCCATTNCGTCTTGAGCCAACAACATTACCAGCCGCATCACGCACAGGCGTACCGCCAGCTTTTAGATCGCGTACGATAAAGTCTGCAAAGAAGTTGCCCATTACCATGCCAAGCGTTGAGACATAGCTTAAAGGACGTAAGGATTTTTCTAGCGTGGTTGACTCAGCAAGCTTGTTCTGGCGTCTGGTTATGCGTGCTTGCACTTCCTCGGCAGGTGTAGGCGGGGTGTACATGCCGTAGTCATCGTTATTGTTACTGCCGCCACTATCATAGTCGCGGCCTCTGCCACCAAACCCACCTTGTGATCTGCTACCACCTAATCCATCAAAGCCAGCCATTTACTTCTTTCCTTTACCACTCTTTTTCATAGGTGATTTCTTAGCTGAAGCTTTCTTTGAAGCCGCTATACCTGCTTTTGT
>JGI24004J15324_10000835_pt1 | contig 12417 bp, 12 predicted proteins | sample LinPmetageLP32_FD_15324 | JGI IMG/M metagenome (IMG submission 15324)
AAGCTATTTTATAAAATATGTAAATATTTTTTAGAAATTTAAAATACAATAATCTGGTTGTACTTCTATAGATATTTCTTGAGCAGCGTTTTCAGTATCCCAATTGAAATCTCCGAAATCTGCTGAAGTAATTAATGCTCCTTTGATAATCCATTCAGATACTATATCACCTACTGGTCCTAGTACGTTTAATGTAAGATCTTTTTTATAGAAATCACTATATCCATCTCTACCTGTTACTGATTCGTGGTGTAATCTTACCCACTCCATTACTGCCTGAGCTCCTGAAGGTGTGATTGGATCAAATAACGTCATTGAAATTGGATTCCATGTTGATTTACCTTTTACAAATCTTTGAACATTGATATGATTTAAAGCTACGGTACCTTGTGTTAGTGTTACAGCTCCCATACCCTTAATCTGGTAAGATGGGATTCCATCTACATAAAGAATAAATCTATTCTTTTGTTTCGGCTCAAAAGCTGTAAAAAATATTTCGTTTGGGTCTAATACTGCCATTTTATTATTTTATTTATTTTATTATAAATATTTCGTTTTTTAATTTTTATGATGGAAATGTTGCTCCAGTTGGTAAAACATTGAAATCTAGTAAAATAAATTCTGCTGTTTTAGTTGGTTGTAGGTAAATTTGACCTACTAGCTCATTTCTATCGATTACATCTGGTGTGTTATTTGTAGCATCCATTACAACTTTAAACGCGTATAAACCTTGTCTTTGTTGTACTGATTCTAAGTATGGGTTAACTTGTGATAAGAAGCTATTTCTTGTACTTATTGAATTTTGCTCAAATACTAAATTATCTGATACTTGTACTATGTAAGATTTTAATGCTATTAATAATCTACGTACATTTACTCTATCTAAAGCACTTGCTTTTTTCTGTAATGTTTTCTGTCCAAATACTACAACTCCACTTCCTGGGAATGTTGCAATTGGGTTAACATTTGCTTCATATAAGTTATCTCTGTTACCTGATGTTAATTTTCTTTCTGCTTTAACTACGTTACCTAGCGCGCCTCTAATTAAACCTGCTGGTGCGAACCATGGGTCTGAAGAAGAATCTGTAAATGCGTATACTCCCGGTATAAACACAGAAGCTGGCGACCAAACGTATTGAGCATTAGCGTCAATCGATTGTAACCAAGGCCAATATGTTGCTGCATAAGAACTGTCAAATGCTGATGCTTGTGTTACTACAGTATTTACTGTACTGTTATAAGGCACTAAATCAACTACTGCTATACAGTCAGTTCTTGATTGTGCTAGTGCTACCATTTGAGATACTACTGAAGAATGTGCAGAAAGTGAATTTATTAATCCTGGTGCTGTAATTACATTAAAGCTGTAAGCATCGGTATTTGATAATAAATTTAATGATTGCGTATACTCTGCTGCAATTAATCCTTGAATGTTAGTATCCGTGATATTTTGGTTAAATTTAACAGGTGAATTATCACTGTTAATGTTTGTACCATTTCCACCTTGGAATGAACCTGATCCTATAGCTGGTATGCTTGAGAAGTAAGCTGATTTAGCTGCTCCATTATTATCAAAATATTGTGGTGTTGGAGAATTAACTGCTCCTACAAACACATAAGCACTACTGTTTGGATAGTCACCATTTGATTTAACATAATAATCAACTCCATCTTGTTCTACTGTATAGTAAGTATTACCAATAACTTTTGCTACATAATTTGCAGCTGTTGGGTCCATTGATAAATTGTTATATTGTTCTAATACTGCTTTTTGTGTTGCTGTATCATTACCACGTCTTATAGATAGTGAAAATTGTCCCGATCCTGTATTAGCACCTGTAATTTCCCATCTAACGTTATTTCTAGTACCAGCATCTAAAGTACCGTTTGCACTATCAACTCCTGCTTGGTAATTATTTGTTATTGCTCCTTCAGAAATAGTTTTTAATACAAAAGCATCTTTACTTTCTAAATCACTACTTTTTAAAGTAATAACAAATGTTCCAGCTCCTCCACCTTGACTTCCTTGTACTGTTAATGCATTAGTAACAGCATAACCTGCTCCTGCAGTAAAATTAACTGAAGTAACAACTCCGTCTGCAGTTACTGTATATGTTCCTGCTGCTGAACTACCAGCACCACCTGTAACTGAACCTAAAGCATGTGTTCCTGCACTTTGACCTGAAAGAGTGTTTGCTGAAACCGATGATGACATATTAATGTCAGTTCTTAAAGTTCCTGCTGATGTTGTATCAGTATTTTCAATTGAAGAAGATGCTTCTGACCATCCTGCTGATCCACTAACTACTCTTGTAACTAGTAATGATTCACCACCTTGTTGAAAATAGTTAGATGCTGCCGCTGAGTTTAGGTATGAGTAATATTGTGAGCCACTTTCTACTGAGCCCCCAAATATAGCTTCGTATTGCGAGAATGAAGAAACCGCCGTTGGAATTCCAACTGGACCTTGAATTGCTGGTCCAATTATAGCAGCACCAAATGTAATTGGTGGTGCTCCAATGAAGGATTGATCGTTTTCTCTTGCTAATACACCTGGAGATATTAATGTTTCTGCCATTGTCTTATATTATATTTAATATTGTTTTATTATAAATATTGGAAAAGTATTCAAAAATTTATTCTGCTGCGGTGAATTCTCCTTTTTCTAAATCTAGGTTACCATCACCATATTTTTCTTGCAATTCTTTTCCAAATTTTATTTGTTCTTCTTGCAATTTTTGGAATTTTTCCAATTCTTCCTTTCTTTGTCTTTCTAAGGCATCAATCCTTAAATTTGCTGCTCCAACCTGTACTACAATATCATTGTTTCTTGATTGAAAATCATTTAATATTGATAACTCACTTTCTGATAACTTTTTACTAGCCATAATTTTGGTTTTTAATTTATTATAAATATGTTATTTTTTGTTAAAATTAACTTCTACTTCTATGATCCGTTGTTGGGTTTTTAGTTGGTATACCTGCTCCTTCTACATTAGTAACAGATTCCATATTAATTGTAACCTTAGCTTTTGAATTATACATTTTAGTTGAATTTAATTCTTTTTGGATTGTATCCGGGATTAAATATCCACGTAATCTAATATTAAAAGTTCCAACAACCAACCTATCTTTACCAGTAGTTAATTCTGTTGCTGTATTAAAGGAATCTATAAATGATCTAAACATATATCTTTCAGGATTACCCCAGTAAGCATCTGATCCATATTCACATGCTTCAATGATTTTATTTAGTTGTTCCATGTAATAACACTGAACTAAACAACTATATTCCATAGTTACATAATCAGGTTGTGCTACTACGTGAAATTTATCAACAGGTATTCTATTATTTAAAGTTGCAAAATTACTATAAAAGTTTTTTGAACTAAATTGTTTTGAAAATACACCTGTCAAATTAGGCATATTAGCATCTAATTTATTTGCTACTGTTCTATCTTTTGTAATTGAATCTCTTTTAATTACTATAATAGGTAACATAATAGCACCTTTTTTATCTCTATAATACCCATCACGTTGGAATGATTTCCATCTTTCAGGTGCACCATATATTACTGGTACTTCTCTTCTAGCTCCATTTTGATATACAAAAGGTTTAATTTTATTTTCAAAATAATAAAATACAGCTTCATCTATATCCTTAACACCAACTGAAAATTGTTTAGTATCATCATCTTTAAAGCTCATTTGAGCTGACCTATTAAAATTTATACCAGTCTCTGTATAATTTGGATTATTTGGAATTTCAGCATCATTTGGATTAGTTTGAATTCCTTGTTCCTCTCTACCCCTAAAAGCAGTATGTTGTTTATTGCTTAGGGTTAATTGGGATTTTGGTATGGGTTTTCTTGGTTTTGCCATTAGAATCTTTCTTGATATGGTGAAATAGCTACTTTATCAGCAGGTATATAATATGTTGAAACTAGTATTGATATGTTATTACCAAATTCTTCTAAATTAGGATTAAGTGGATTTGGTTGTCCATCAGAATCATTGTTAGGATAATCTGGGTTTTTACCTCCCCAATACTGGTTAGCTACTGTACTATCTACTCCATAATATCCTTCTTCATATAAGATAATATCTCCTACTCTAGGAACAATATCTTTTTCTACTAAATCATCTCTTAATAAATAAAATTGAATTGGTTGGTTATACTGAATACCTTCTACATTCTCACCATATTCTTGGTCTCCTCTATTAATTAAACAATTAAATAAAAATGGACCATTATAATATTTTTCTTCTGCTGCTTCGCCGTATATGTTAACTTTAGTTTCTTCTAATTGAAATTGATAAATAGCACATTGTTGAGTAATAATGTTACCCATTACTTCTCTATTTAAGTGTCTCATAAGGGACCAGTCCCTTTGTCTTGTAAACATTGCCATATTACGCTATAAATATTGTGTAGGGCACTTGTTGTAACTCAACCATCTTTGATTCAGCTTCAGATGCTCTTCTATTTAATAATGATTGTCTTGATGTTTCATCAAGGTATGTTCTTAATCTTTCTATTAATGTTGATTTTTCTGCAGTTGCTGCTGATATTAAATCACCTTGATTTAAATTAACTTCAGCATTTGGTATAGGTATACTACTATACTTACCTCTTACATATCCTAACATTTCTTTTGATAATGCTAAAGTATACTCAAATATCCACTGTCTACCAACTGAATTAATAAATTCGTATGTTGGGTTTTCATATGGCGCATTTGAAACATTTGTAACTCTAGTTGGAGTTTGTCTAACTGCGCTGTTTATTCTTTCATCTCTTAAAATATAATCAAACCATAAAGTTCCACCACCACATATAGCAGTTATATCTTGGTCTCTTAGAGTTATTTTTATATCACCTGCTGCATTACTAATATTAGTACTTGAAGCGTCTATATCCGCTTGAGCAATTGTTATTACATCTCCTGATGTGTAATTGCTTCCGGAATTTACTACTTTAATTTGGTATGTGTTATTTGTTCCACTATCACCATAAATCATAGCTGTACCATCTTTTCCAGTACCTGTTGATGTATTTAATGTTATTAAAGAGGATGTAACATTACCTGCAAAGGTTACATTTGGACCTTGGGTCACATTTAAAGCTTGACCTATAAGTAAAGATGAACCTGATATCATATTCCCATCAAAATTTGGTATAGGAAATATTCTTAATTTATTATCTTGTACTCTAAATGAATAATTAGACATTCTAACCATTTCATTCATTTCGATTTGTTGTATTACTTGTAAATCATAGTTTAATGGAGCCATTAAATAACCCATTCCTTGACCAAACCCTCCAAATCCAACAATACCTGCTGCTACAGCTCCACCAAATCCAAACCCATTATAAGGATCTAAATATCTTGCTGATGCTGGGAATTTTGGTTCATAATATACTCTTTTTACTTCTAAACCATGTATATAATCAGATCCAGTTAATCCACTACCAGTCATAAACACTTCAAAATCATAATCTTGAACACTTGCTGTTAATTGGAATGAACCTGAGTAATAAGGTACATTACCTCCACTACCTGCTTCTTCTCCATATTGTTCTGTTAGCCTAACTATTGGCTCAAAACTCGGTGTTATAAGCGCTTGATTTAAGTTTGACCCAGTGGTAAGCCCTTCTAGAGATAATTGATTATCTCGTATTTTATATGCATATAATTCATTACCATACGTGGTAACTGCTTCTTCAAAAGCTGTAAACATAGAACTCGATTGGAGTTCAACATCTACTAAAGGATAACCTAATCTAGAAGCAACGAACTTAGTTACTTTTATTGCATCAGTTTGGAAGGCAACCTCTGAACTATAGAACCCAAAAGGTACTGCTTTATCATTCCATATTGGACAACCATCATATATTGGTACATTCATAATCTAGTATTTTGTTATAAATATGAGAAAAAAAAGCCCGAACGTGAGTTCGGGCTAATTTTACTAAGTTACTAAGTAAGATTTAAACTCTTATTATAGAGTGTTTAATCCTGAAATATTGATAGTACCATAAAATTCTGGTCTTACCATTTTCTTAGCGTATCTAGTTAACAATCCTTTTCTTGGTGTGAAAGTGTTTGGATCGTATACTAGTGGAGTCATGATTAACGGAATGTACGGAGCAAATACAGCACCACTTTCCAAGAACTGAGAACCTCTAAATCCTAATAAGATTTTGTTTTCAGTCATGTAAGGGTTTTTGTATACTTTGTAACGTCCATTAATTGAACCTACTTTTTGTACACCAAATGCGTAGCTAGCTTTAGCAGCATCGCCATCTGAATCAGCAGCAAATCCTGGAATACTTTCCAAAATTGTACCTACAGTTGGAGAACATACTAAGAAATTAGCACCACCTCTAAGAGTTTTCTGGTGAATGATATTACTCAACTTTTGGATTTTAGTTCCTAAAGTTTGGAACCATTGTCCTTGTGAGTTATAGAATCCTAAATCAGATATTGCACCAGCATTGTCGATTGACGTGTTGTTAACTGCTGACCAATTTTCAGATCCAGCTCCAGCTCCTTCGATCAACATACTTAAGATCTCTAAATCGATCTCTAAAGAAATGTATTCACTTAAGATTGAAGTTAATTCTGCTTCAGCATCTAATGCATGGTATGCATTTAAATCCTGTGCAAATTCTGGCGTCCAAACTGCTTTAAGTTTTCTAGTTTTAGCAACGATAGCAGATGATTTCATCTGAATGTTGATTTCTGGAATTACTTGTGGAGGACAACATCCGCTGTTTCCATTAGATCCTGAATCATTCCAAGAGTTTGGTTTGCTGTTTCCAGCTTCAAAGTCACCTCTGTATTGATCAGTTGGTTGAATTTGGAAGATAATTGCACTTGCATTTGCACCAGCAGCTGCAGCAGCGTTCATATCAGCTTTTAAAGCGATGAAATGTACGTCTACGTTATCAACTTTAGTAAATGCTGATAATTGCTTACCTGCAGATCCTGTTACTACTAGCTCAGACGGTACTTGTGCCGATCCTGAGAATAATTGGAATCCTTGAACTCCTGCGAAGTCTCCGTTTCCGAATCCTGATTTAAGGTAAGATAATTTGAAGTAATCACCAAATGATGCAGAGTAATCTGAATCATAGTCGAAATCAGCCCAAGTTGCAGCTGCAACTGTTTTGATTGCTACCATAGATGAAGTATTCTGTACAGAATATCCGAATCTACCTGCTCCATAAAGACCACCTGCATTTGTGTTACCAAATGGTGCTTCTGCTCCATTAGCTGATTCATTACCATATAATGATTGACCAGCTCCAAATGGAGATTTGTTGTTTCCGTATTGGAAATCTAGGTAAAATACTAGACCAGAAGGTAAGTTCATTGGTTGAACGCTAACAAATTCCTTTGCTGCGATTTGACCAAATACTTTTCTTACTAATGGTAAAGCAACTCCTGCCCATTGACCACCGATGTTTACAGCAGTTTGGCTAGAGAATGTACCTGAAGATGCAGCACCACCACCTGTTTGTGATGATTCTACTACAAGTTGTTTAGCTTGGTTTTCAAGAATAATACCCATGTTGTTTTTGTGGGCACCATTTAAACCTTCTAACAAACCTGTCTTTTCCCACTTACCAGCTAATCTAGCTGCATCAGACTGTAAAGACTGATATGGGTTAGCGCTTTCTAAAAGAGTATTTAAGCTCATAATAAATAGTTTTAAGTTTTGTTAATAATAATTTTAAATTAAACCGGCTAGCTTACGCATACGGTTATACACATCATTTGACTCTATAATCGGCTGTTTTGTTGACGTCGCTTTTGGTTCTAAACCACTAGCTTTCGATGCAGACCCTAAGTTTCTTGATTCATTAACTGCTGATTTATCTAATAAACCTTCTGATAATGTTTCGAAAATAGTTTTTGCAGATTTTACATCCTTTGCATTGTCAAATGCTTTTAATACCTTAACTTTTTTACTTTCAGTTAAGTTTTTTGCCTTGAAAATTTTGTTAGTATAAAGTAACTTAGCATTAAGTAGGTTGACTTCGTTTAGTTCAGTTTTTAGCTCATTTACTGATGCTAATGCTGCTTCTAATTCCTTAACCATTTTACTATCAGATTTACCATAGCTCATTCCAACTGTTTGTTGTTGAGGTTTTGATTCGTCTTTTACTGGTTTTCGGTCGTCGCCTTCCTTTTTTTCCTTTTTAGACATTTCGTCTAAATCGTCCTTTTTTGGCTTCATTTCTTCATCCATTTCGTCTTTTTTGGCTTCGTCGATTTCTACGTCTACGTCTACATCCTCAACATCTTCAATTTCAATTGAGTCTTCAACTTCAACTTCGTCTTCTACGAATTCATCGCCCGGTTCAATTTCTCCGTCAGCGACCATGTCTTTAATGACATCCTCGATAAATCCTTTAAGGTCGTCTTCTGACATATCTTCAAGGTCAATTTCCTCGTCGTCCATGTCTTCTTTTTCGTCCTCCATTCCATCTTCGTAGCCTTCTTGTTCAGCGTCAGTTCTTTCATCTTCTTTGATGTCGTCCTTGTCGTCGTCCTTTTTTGCTTCGTCGATTTCTTTAGAATCTTCAAGTTCAGCTAATAATTCATCCAGATCAATTTCCTCTTCTACTTCATCTTCTTGAACCGTTGATTGTCCCACTTTACGTGGAGCTAGGTCTTTTAAAGAATCACCAGCAGGTGAATTTTTTCTTTCAAAACTAGGAGCGTCAGCTTCTTTAACTTCATCCTCTTTTTCTTCTTTTACTTCATCATCTTTTTTGTCCATTTCATCTAACTTTGCAGCTAGCATAGATTTAAGATGTGGAGTGAAAGCTTCTTCAAGAGCGAGTTTGGCGTTGGTGATAGCTGTTTCCTTAACGGCTTTAGCATCAGCAATGGCCTCTTTTAGCAAATCTCTGTTTGTTGCCATAATCCCAAAATTTAGTTTGTGAAATACGATTATTAAGAATCGTAATAAGTGTTATTAATAGTCTAACATCATATAAAGATAATCATGATGTATTACGGTTATACGTATATGAATATTTCTTAAAATTATACTATTGGACAAGAACCTTTAGAACAAAGGATCTCGGTTACTATTTGGTTAACTTTAGTATAATCATAACTAACCATTTCTTTACCTTCTTTAATTGTATGCATGTAAGAACCAGGGTTTGATGGTGTTGAAACAAAATCCCAACATAACAATTCAAAATCATCTTGTACTTCCATTACACCACCTCTATCTTGCAATGACCCCATTCCTCTTGATGATACACCTACTGTAACACCATGGCCTATTAGTTCTTTAAGTATGTTTCCTGAAGGGGTAGGTAAAATTTCTATTTTACCCATTACGTTATCTCCATCCCACCAAAATTCAGATATTAGGTGAGATACATTTTTTAAATTTACTACTGAAGATTCAGGGTGATCTAGTTCTCCCATTGAACGTCTTTGTTCAATTAATTCAGAGTATTTATCCATTTCTCTATTCCATAGATCTTTTGAATAATATCTCCCATTACCATTTTTAACTTCAGCAGTTGCTAATACACCTTCTACAAGTAAATTACCTGCTTCAGAAATGTTTTCTGTAAGTTGTTTAGGCGACGCCTTAAACGCGTGCGTTTCAATTAGTAATGTCTTCATATAATAACTTGGTTATGATCTATAGTTTCCTACGTGCTTAGCATTTATTGCACCAGCAATTTTTTCAGCATCTTCTCTTGATTTACCTTGATCCATGATTTTATCAACTACACTATCAAATGATTCATCCACTTCTTCAGTTTCATCTACCATTTCTTTTTTAGCATATTTTTTACCACAAGACTTTTCGTAGATTCTTTCCATTTTCATTTTCTTTCTTTCTAAATCTTTGATTTCTCTCTGCATTTGCTTCATCTTAGATTTATCAATTAATTCTTTAAGATTATCATCTTCATTAATTGAATTTACCCTATCTACTTTTTCTTGGATGTGATCATGTAAAAAGTCTAACTGTGCTTCTAATTTTACTGCTTCAGCTTCTTTTCCTATTTCAGCTAATCTACTATCAATTGATTCTTTTTTCACTTTTTTCTTTTTTTCTTTATCTTTAGCTGCTTTAGCCATTGGTTCTTTTGTATCTCCATCTCCATCGATGTCCGGATAGTCAGGTCTTGCTTCTTCTTCCATACCTGCTTTTTCTTGAGATGCTTCTATTGCTTTATCTCTTGCTTCATCAAATGAATCTTCATTTAATTTTGCTGTAAATGAGTTTAAGCTTTCTTTTAATACTTTTTGTACTCCTTCTTTAACTACTGACCATTGAGAATCTACATCAGGTAATCCTGCTGATTCTTGTTGGTATCCTAAACCTGCAACACCAAATTGTCCTTCTTTAACATAATGTAAAGAATCTTTAGCTAAGTTTTTAATTACTTTTTCTTGAGCTTCTTCTAATGTTAATTTTGGATCATTTTTTATTTCACAGTATACACCATTCATCATTTCCTGAGCATTAACATTATTAATGTTATCTACTTTTGGAGAATAATCATAATTGTGTGATGCAATATTTTCTACACCATCAGATATTTTATATCTACCTGTTTGATTAGTTTCCATTTCAAACTTTAATTTAGAATCAGATGATATTTTTTCTTCTGATTCTTTAGTATTAGCTTTCATATCGTTATTAACAATAGGATTAAGTGACTTATCACCTGCTTCAGCTAAAAAGTTTGCAAATTTATCTTCCCAGTTTTGTTTTGCAGTTGGCTCAATTGTATTAATTGGTTTAAGATCAATGTAATTTTCGCTAATTACACTTCTATTTTTTAGAATATGTGTAGCTTGATCATATGTTGCTGCATTGTTAATCATGCCAGGAAATTTTGATTTTGCTTCTTTAAGAAACACATCTTTATGTCCTTTTCCTTCTTTAATTAGGTTGTACTGTTCTTGTAGTGTTTTCATATTATTTTTCTAATAATGTTTTAATATCTTTTATATAATCTTTAATTAAATCTGTTCCGTAGACGACTGAAAAACTTTTTGGTTCATCTTGTCTATAATATTTTATAGTCTCTATTTTTGCCTGTCTTAAGGGTTTTACTAGAGATTTTAATTCTTCTTCAATCTTATCAAAAGCATCAATTCTTTCTTGTTGGAATGAATCTAGCTTGTCTTCGTCTTCTTTAATTACCTTATACTTCATGTTATAAATATTGCTATTCTCCCCAAAGTTTACGAACTGGCAGAGTAGATGGTGGTTGTACGTAAGTACCATCTTTATTCTTTTTAACTAATTGGTATTTAAATTGCTTTACATACGCATTATCATTAACTCCATCTTCACCTGCTTTAGGCCCTGGTCCTAAAGTAGCGCCTATCCCTTCTTTAACTGCATAGTCTAAATAATTAACTAAACCTGAAGGTTTACTCATTTTATATTTAGATTTTTTCTTTTTCTTACTGCTTTTAGGTTTTAAAGGTTTTCTTACAAAGGCATATGGTGTATTGTAAGCACCGGCTGCACCTGACATGGATGCTTCATCTACATCAGTTTCAGACATTTGACTTCTTAAAAGTGATTTCCAATTAACCATTACTTGAGCTACTCCTTTTATAAATTCAGGATTTTTTAAATCACCTTTAAATTTACCAAATAATGCTCTTAAATCTTCTTTAAATTCAGATACTGATCCTGTTGGTTCAAATGGAATTGAATCTGGATCTTCTGGTTCTCCTCTTCTAAAACCACTATAAGCTTCTTTCATTTGGGGTAAAGGTTTATCTTCACCTCTAGCTTTTTCTAAAAATGCTCTAGCTTGTTTTACAAATGCATTCTTTTGAATACCTTCTTGTTCTTTTTCTGCTACTTCATCCCAAGCATCTAATATAAAATCAGCAAACCCTGATACTGTGGTAATTTGGTTATTTGCTTTTGTTTTTGTTACATTAGGTAACTCAACTTTTACGTCTTGAGCTGCTTCTTTCATTGAACCTGGTCCAAATGTTTTATATTGGTCTGGGTATTCACTTCTAATATGTGTACGTATTCTATTTCTTAGTTTTCTAGTTTCTTCGTAAATGTCTCTAAGTACTTTATCATCCTTAGTTTTAGTATAAACACTTTTAGATACATCAACTAGATCAGTTGATAGTTCATACATTTGCTCAAAGTTTGGAATGTATTCAACACTCCAACTTATAGCTCCAGTTTGATTATCAATATTAGTAACCTGGGTTTTAACACCATTACTGATTTTAATGTCACCTACTGTTTGGTCTACTTCTTTAAGTTTATATTTTAACGCCATTTGCTATTTTAATCTCTTTTACTAGTTCATAATATTGTAACAAATCAACTAAATTATCATTATCAATTTTATCTGTTTTATTTAACTCAGTAATTAAT
>JGI24004J15324_10000836_pt1 | contig 12398 bp, 16 predicted proteins | sample LinPmetageLP32_FD_15324 | JGI IMG/M metagenome (IMG submission 15324)
CAAGCACAACTGCTAGTGAGATTACTAGTGTTTTAATCATATTCATTTCGATCTTTTCCTTTCGAGGGTTTTTACTGGAGGTGCTCGAATCCTCCGTTTTTATTACTTTGTTAAGGGCACTACAACAGTGCTATCGTTATAATCGCCGTCGCTATTATACGTTCTCTCAACAGTATGTTTGATTAACTTATCATCACGCATATAGTATGATGTTAGTTCTTGTCGAATAACCCCGTCGGGTATATTGTTAAATGCTTGAAGTAAAGGACCTTCACGATTCATTGTATGCTCCTATAATTGATTTACCCCAACCTTGACGTCTGCGATAGTATAGTCTATTTACATACTCGTCGTGAGGCAGATTTTGTTCCATTATGTCTATTGTATAGGTTATAGGTGAGTGTGTCAATTTGTTTCCTCTGAGAAACTCTTCGAAGTTATATTTACTTTCAATTTTATACGGGTACTTAGTATACGGATCAGTTGTAAATATACGTTGATAATTCCGTAATTCGTGCCATAACTCAGGATCTACGTCTAGTATATCTTCAAATACACTGGCAACAAAATCTGTTATCTTGTGCTTGTTTTCATGGAAACCTGTTTGTGCATCCCACATCAATGTATGTCCATCAAAATGTTGATGTCCAGCAGTGCCGCCAGTTCCGTGTGTGAGATAATAAGTTATATTTGTTCGCGCTTGTTGGTATAGATCGTTTACTAATCCTTGATCTTGTTTTATAGCATCCAATAATTTATCATACATACTTCTATAACTTGTGCCTAGGCTATTTGCATATCTAGTATAGACTTGCGTCCAGCCAAAACAATGAAAGTTGTTTATCATCCAACTATATAACCAACTATCCACAAAGTCGTCGAAAGGCATATACTTTGTACCTACAACAAGCTCTGCACTTTCTTCTACATCATCTTCTTCTTCGCTACCACTTACATACCCGTGCGCTGTCACTGTTTTTATACCATGTAGTTCGCGTTGTTCTAGTTTGTTTAATTCTGCGTTTTCTAATAACTGCAGTAGCCAACTTTCAATTGCACCATGTTGCCCTGCTTCGAGAATCGCACACTGTCCATTTGCCCATGTATTGTAAGTTTCTTCGGGTAACCCAAGAATAGTTTCTGTATAACTTTTGATTCCTTCTTTATTGCACTTAGCAAATATATCTTTAAGACTGCTAATATCCATGTTCTTTCGTTTAATTGCTGTAAGCACTGTATCGTCCATGCTTTGCACACTTAGCGTCATGCCGCGATTAAATTGTTCTCCGCTTGTAAACTTCTTAACAATCTGTAAAACTTTTTCACTGGCATTTTTATACCATGTAGCATCTACTACTTTTGGAAATCCGTAAACTTTTTGTAGTCTTAGCAATTCGTCTGTTATTGCCATATCCCTGTTAAAGAACACGCCAAAGTTTGCATCTGCAATAGTTACAAAATCAATACGATTTTTTGCAATCCATTCTAATTCTGCAAATACTTTTTCAATGTGAAATTTACGAATCTTTGCGTAGGTTAGACTTCCCCAGTCGCAAAACGTACAAGCAAAAGGACACCCTCTGTTAGTTTCTAGTGTTGCATTAAAAACATATTTTGGGTTGTTTGCTATTATGTTGTCAAATACTCCTGAGAGATAAGGACTTGGAATATCTAAATTGTTTAAGCGAGCACCTTGATATGTTTGTAATAAAGGTTTCTTATCTGCTACAGTTTCTAATATTTTGACAAAAGTTTCCTCGCCTTCAGTCAAGCAAATTGTGTCAATGTAATTATAACTGCGAAAGAAACTATCAGTTGGACTATCAGTTATTTGTGGTCCGCCCATAATAATTTTACAGTGAGGAAACTTTGCTTTAATGCTTTGAGCAAGTGCTTTGTTATATTCCCAATTCCACATATAACAACTAAGAAAACACAGGTCTAGATTATCTAAACGTGCAACTAGTTTATCAATGCGTTCTCTGCGAAATATAATATCTACTAATTCAAAGTTTTCGTTTACGAAATCAAACTGCTTTGCATAACTCCAAAGACAGCCAACACTGTAGGGCAACCAGTATCCTTGTAGACTACCGATACCAATTTTAAAGTTAGGTTGCACTAACAGTATTTGTTTCATTCTCTATGCAAGTCCAATGTCGTACAATGCTGTCCGCCACCTAGTGTGCGTCCTTGCCTCATCGGCACATCTAAAACTTCAAACTCAAATGCTGTAAGTTGTTCTTTAAGTTTTACTTGGATAGGATCAGCAAGTATTGTTTCTGGACTAATACTTAGCATATTAAATCCTATCCAAACACTTGCAAATGGAAACACATGAAAGTCACTGTGAGCCATTTCATTTACCCATACTTTTCTGTGATTACGCAAGAAAGCAGGTATGTTTTCTTCACTAACACGTTCACTGTTTAGTGCTATTGTTCGTTCGTCTAAACTGTGTATGGTACTATCTATGTGTGCAAATGCGTATATATCTTCCCAGGTTACTACTTCAAAGTCCGAGCCTACACATTCTTGTAGCCAACGTGCTCCTGCAAGATTGCCTGTACTGCTTACTAGATACAGTAAATGATTGTTAAACTTTAGTACATTTGCAGCATCAAATGTTGGATCATCTGCAGTCTGTGGTGCAGGTGCTTTTATCCAATCACATCCATCTGCAATTGCTTCATGCTTGATATCTGCATAATGTTCATCTGCTTCGTCTATCCTACTTGTATACATTGTAGGACATTCTATAATGCGATTGCCTATACTAAGCATAATGTCTCTGCTACTGTAACACCAATTAGGCTTAGTTATAGTTGGTCTGTATACAGTGATGTTTCTGCTCTCTAGAACATCTGCCATATACTGTAAATCTTCCTGTGCTTGTTTAGTTACAATATTAGGCAATGTTTCTCTAGGCAGTGTATCAGGATAAGTGCTTGCTTCAATCATTTCGTCAAATGCAAGATCGTCTGTGGGCCATGCGTGTTGTTCGCATCGACCCACAATTACGCTTTTCAATTCGCCATATTCGTTGTGCGAACTAATCTTCATTTACATACAAAGTTTTGTTGTAGATGGATATTGTCAAAGAACTCTTTCTTTGTACTAGCATCATCTTTAAACGCACCACGTAGCACAGTTGTTTGTGTTAAACTGCTAGTTGCCATAATGCCGCGATTCTCACAGCAACCATGTGTTGCTTGAACATATACGCCTAAGTTTTCAGTACCTGTGGCTTTTTGTATTTCATTTGCAATAACGTTGTTAAGTTCTTCTTGCAATGTACCACGCCTTGAACACCATTGTGCTATTCTTGTGTACTTACTTAGTCCAATCAGTGTGTCTGCAGCAATAAGACCAATGTATGCAACACCTGCTACTGGCTGGTGATGATGACTGCACATGCTTTTAATCTCACTGCGCACAACCAACATACCTTCATATCTATCTTCCATATGATTAGGAAATGCTGTTGCATTAGGCATTGGATCATAGCGTCCGCTCATTAGTTCATTGATATACATCTTAGCAAGCCTACGACCAGTGTCGTTGCTGTTAGGATCATTTGCCCTATCAATAACTAGACTATCCAGTACATCTTCAAATTTAGTTGTAAGTTCTTCTACTAATCCTTCTTTGTCACCATCGTGTAAATATTCTGCAATGTTGTCTCCAGCCCAATATCTGGCGCCTGCATTGCGTAGGCGTTTTGTTATTATGTTACTTGTTGTCATTTTTTTCTCCGAGTTATAGTGGTGTGTCACTGTAAAATATTATAACTGTTTGCTAAAACAAAGTCTATTTGTTTTTCCGCCTCTGTTATATTCGTCATACTTATTTAGGTGGTCAACACCTAGTATGACACAATTGCTTGGAGCAACTCCAAGTTTATTGCATATCTCATGTTGCTTGTGGTGATACTTTTTCCATAGCCATTGTGGCTTGTATAATGTTATTAGCCTATGCCCTATATGAACACTGCTTGTATTAATATAAGGAGTTGCTTGATTGCAGTAGGCACTAAGCGTGTCATCTACAAAGTTTTGCATTAGACGCATGCCAATGCGCATATGACTAACAGGAAACACTTTACTTAGGCTAGTTGCAATTACTTCAATACATTTGAAATCTACGTTAAAATTAGTGCCCTTGCTTAAATTAACATAAGCCATGTCTATCATCACAGGCACTGCTAACTGTTCGCATTGTTCCATCACTAATTGATAACCCGCGGGGATACCACCTGTGTCACTGAATGGCATGCTTACTGCAACTACATCATTTGCAAGTATTTCACCATCTTCAATCCATGCCCAGTCGTTGAACAGTTCTCTTGCTTGTATTTGATGATAAAAATATTCACCGCGCCATAATCTAAGTCTCTTATTATTATGACGTTGATAAAACTTATCAAATACCTCAGTAGTGCCGTTAGCATATGCAAGATGTGTAAAGCGTCCTAAGCCATGTATGTTATGTCCTTGTTGCATCCACGCTGCATAGTCATGTAAAAACTCCTGCAAATCTGTGGTGTTATAAGGACGATGTTCTATTTTTACAGTAGCAATAGCATCTTGATCATCTATACTCCATACACCGCCATATGGTTTGTCTTTTAGGTTAGGAAGTGTTTTCATTATCTTCTTTGCTTTATATCGTAAGGTAAACCTTCTTTCTTATCAAACCAATACAAACTACGATGAGGTGGATTTTCAACATCAGGCTTGCTTCTACTTTGATAATAGAACAATCTTATACCTTTGCGGCTTTGGTCTTCTGGACAGGTCATAGGGTCTGGATAACCGTGATAAATTAAATTGTGATAATTCCATACTAGCATGTTTCCCCAGTCTGGTTTTACTGAACTTAACAGTTCTTGATTTTTAAAATCATAAAAATTAAGACTACCGCCCCAATTAACGTCCCAGTCTTTATTAAAGTAAACGATTATGCTTACTGCTCTGTGTAAATGTATTTCTTCTACCCAATTAAAATCTGTGTGTACTTGCAGTGTGTCACCACGAAAACTTTTCATATATCCCGCACCCACTAAATGAGGATCAGGTAGTAATTTTTCCATACCAGTTAGATGTTCTAACCAACGCAAAAATCTACTGCTATGAAATTCATGCACTAGTTTATCCTGCATAGGTGTAATTGATAGATCGTTGTACTCATACATACAACTACCTTTGCGTGTAAAGTGTTTGCCTTTGTTCAATGGTAGACTATCAAGTTCTTCTGCACATTGTTTTGTCATGTCGTTAGACAAAAAGTTAGGTATGTTTAACAATCCGTAACTAGGGTGTTGCTGATATTGCAACTTTAAACTGTTTATATCAAATTTATCGTAGTCTATCATTTGTGCCCTGTAAGTTGTAGAGTGTATCGTTTATCTACACCAATGTTTGCTGCTAAATGTGGAGTGTCGCTTTCCCAGAATATATAGTCGCCAGCCTGCCAATTGGTAATAGGCACACCCTCTACTTCACTTATATGTCCGCTGCGCCAATCTTCTAAAAATACAACAACACGAACACAGTCCATTAAACGCACGTTGAATAGGTCTCTGTATTTTTTATATGTATCTTTGTGTGTGGGAAGAATAACGCCAGTACCCATGCGATAGTAACTAGTACCAACATCTGTTACACTGTAAGTATCTTCAAACCATTTAATAATGCTATCATTCCATGCAGGCTGTTTCTTACGCATGTCACACAAAAAGCCAGTGAAGTGGCTAGTGGGATTAACATAGCCTTGACGCTTCCACTTTTGTACATCTAACGGATTATTAAACGCCTCATGAGTAAAGTCAAGTTTTGTATAACTTATCTTACTCCAAAAAGATTCAATGTGACCTTTATGCCAGCGGTCGTGTGTTTCCGTAATGGATGACTTTATATCTGTCATCTTTGTATTGCCTCCATGGGTCAATAACTACACTGCCTTCCATTAGTAAGCAGTATAAGTCCTGAGTTTGTTCATTCATATATTTGTATGTTATGTTTGCGTTATGTGCTAGTAGCACCACTGCTTTAAATGGGCCACGTTGCGGGTGTGTATTTGGATCAACAAGTATAGGATGATAACCTAATTGTTCGCAGTAATGTGCAACTAGTAAACTGTAACTGCCATCTTTGTAAGGCACATTTGGTTTATATGCGACACCGTGTATTAGTACAGGCAATTCAGTTTCTTTGGCTTGTTCTACTAGGAACTTTGCCATATTTTCTGCTTGTATTTGTCGTGCGTTCATTATAGCATCAAATATATCATAGCCTAAGTCTAGTTCTTGTGCCATGAAACGCAGGGCAATATTGTCTCTAGGATGGCAAGCACCGCCATCACCCATCCCAGCAGTCATGTACTGCGGGCTCATGATCCGTTTGCTTGACTCTGCCAGTGCTTGGGTAACCACATCAACATTGATATTGCCCTGTTTCATTGCGACATCTTGTATCATGTTTGCTAGTGTAATCTTTGTACTAATAAACGTGTTATAAAACACTTTGATACATTCGCACTCATCCCAGGTACCAATAACATACCTAGGATTATTCTCAATGACTGTTTTGTAAAAGTCTACAAGTTGTTTTGCATCGCCTGTTTCATTGCCATCTTCTGTGCCTATCATAACCATTTCAGGATTTATAAAATCCCAAGCAACGCTACCCATAGCAATCAAGTATGGGTTGTATACAAAACGTGCATTTGTTACTAATGGTACAAGTTCTCTGCGTACTGTTCCTGGCAATACTGTGCTAACAAGCACTAGTAATTGCTTGTCGGTCATCCATTTGTTACATTCAATTAGTACATCTCTTACAATGGTGTAATCAAAGTCGCGAGGTTCTAAGTGTGCAGTAGGTGCTCTACCATCATATTTAGGATCGTGTGGAGTAGGCACAGCAACAAATACAATATCTGCATTGTCTACTGCGCTTGCAATTGTATCTTTAATGTCTACTAGTGTGCTTTTTACCTTAGCAACATCATAGCCTGTTACACTATAACCTTTTTTTGCTATTTCTTCGACGCAAGGCAATCCTAGTTTGCCACATCCGATAAATGCAATACTCATTAGATACTTTCTTGTATAGTTTTATATAATGCTGTACCGCTGAAGAATTCAGTTTCTAGCTTTTTTACTTGTGTGTGGATTGCTGGGAGAAACTTTGAGTAGTTCTCCATGTAGTCACAAATTCTAGCAACAACTAAATTTTTGTGCTGTAAATATTTATCATAACTTTCTGTCCATTCACTAGGATACAAGAATTCTCCAACTGCCATTTCACTGTAGCTCAGTCTATTAGGCACCATAGGAATAGCATCTACAAGTGCGCCTTCATACCAACTAATACCAAGTGTCTCTTGTAGGTTAGCACTAAACACAAGTTTAGCCTCGCCTAACATGTTATGATATTCATTTTTTGTAAGTTCTTGTTCTTGACAAACTACAAACTCATACTGTGGTAATGTTTCTGCAAGATCTCTAAAGATATCTACTTGTTTTTCTGGCGCCACACGATGCGGAAAAAGTATTAAGTTACGCTTTTCCATGCCGTTGTAAACATCTAAACTGTTACGCAGATACTCCATGGGCCATCCCACAATTCTTACTTTGCTGTCGTCAATATCAAATGACTGCTTGTACAAGTCTACATGAAACTGTGTAGCAAAGTAGTTGTCATCATAACAATCAAACATACTGCGTTCTGCATTGCGCACCCAAGGTTCATCGCCGATTAGTCTACCCAAAAAGTCTTGTGGATCATAACTACCAGCATGCCACAAGCCACCGATGCGAATGCTTGTGCCAAGTAGGCTAGCCATGTATTTAAGTTGAATAACAGTAGGGTTCCAAGCATCAGTATACAAAAAGTAATCACCATCATGAACTTGTCCATTACAGAACATTGTGGCGATTTGCCGTAGTTGATTAGACTTGTAAACATTAGTACCTCCAAAGTTTAAGAACGCACCCGGTGTTGTGGATTGCGGAACATCTCCGCCACTGATAACTTCTACTTCACTTAGCACTGCAGTATCATTTAATAATGCACGTTGCATTTGATCTGGAAGATGTTCCTTCCATTGTTTGGTATAGCGTGTATCAACTGCTTCAATGTCCACAATATACACAGTCATTTAGTTTCTCCGACTACTCTGATAACGACCACCGCCGCGATTATCTTGGTACTGACTTAAACGAAACTTTGCATCACGCATCCAGTTTTTAGGAATACGAGTGCCACTTTTAAAACGCAAATATTCTGCATAACCAGCTGCATCTTCACGATACAAATCTGCTTCGTTGTATGCCCATCCAAACTCTTTGCAAAAACGCAAGTAGTCATCTAAGTCATCAAATACTTTAGTAATTTCTCTAGTCATTGGTTTTCCAGCCACGATAGTTCTCCCTTAGGCTTTTGGAAAGGTGACAACACAACCGTTCTCACCATCTTCGCTCACTTCAATGTGAACTTCTCTGTTTGATCCATACTTTTTACGGATCTCTAAAAACATGTCGTCTGCGATCATTTCACATGACTTATAGTCTAGTTTCATGTTCGTTGCTAACAATCGCTGTAGCCAACGACTGAACTGAATAAATTCTATTTCACGATCATCATGGAACACTTCAATGCTTACACGAAAGTGAAACATATGACGATGCGGATATCCTAGGAATGAAACATCATCCCAATCGCCTGTTGCTAGTTTAGGATCATCCAGTGCCGCAGGATATTTGTGAATACCCTCTTTTTGAAATGTAACCCAAATCATACGCTTGCTTTTATGTAGTTGCTGACGCATTGCATCTTCTCGCATTGCATCCAACATCATGTTATCTATTTCTGTCATTTTTAATATTCCTGTTTCCAAAAGTGTGCATAGTAGCCTTTACCGTTAGTATCGCCACCATAATTGTCTACATCTTCGCCATCATACTCTATAGCGTATACAAGATCCTCACCATCCGGTGCTTCATCTGTAGCAAATTTTAACATATTTTGATTGAAAGGTAAAGATGTTTCTATGATAGCCTCAAAGAAAGTTCCTTTCTCCTGGCTTTGAAACTGGCAGATGTATGATCCTTTTGGAGGATACTTATTGCCAAATTCGTGACCTTCAACGTATCCATCATGTTCCCAGTCGCTTTCTTCTCCAACACGAGATAGAAATTCATTTAGGTCTTCACTTTCGATAGTTTCTTCTAAGACATCTGCATCATATTCTTGACTGCTTACTTTTTCTACAGTTAGATATGCAGCATCCTGTGCAATATTGTATGTTGCGTCAAATTGATCCAATGGCTCGTAGTAGGTACTGCCAGTACCATCTTCGTCGTGCATAAACAGTGCTTCACAAGGAATATCTGCTGGGTTCAACTCATCATAGTCTTCTTGCTGTGCAATATCATCTGCATGAATATCTTCTGCATTTATAATATAATTTACAGCATCACTGTCGCCATGTTCTTCACCATGCGCTTTCCAAAAGTCATGTGCTTGTTTGCTAATTTTCATATAACTAGATTCTGCGCCATATCCCCAAAGACGGATACGATAAAAGTGTGGTCCTTTGAAAGCCTCAATTAAGTTTTCTTTTTCCTTTAGCGTAGCCATTAGTCAATTACCTCATCGCCTGTGTAATCACGCCAGTCAGTGTACACACTACGATCTTGTAGCTCGTGTAAACTGTGACACCAAATACCTGGGTTACTATGTCCCCAAGTCTTATCATCTAATTTCAATGTAGCGTTGTAGTTAAATCCTGCTATGTTTGGCAACTTAACACTAATCATTGCAATGAAATTAGGGTTACTACCAAAGTCCATCTTCACTACACAACTTGCATACTCTACACCAAAATCTAGTGTGCATACATAGCCTGCTACAAGCAATGCTCTAATCATATTTTCCCACTGCTCACGTTGTTCTTTACCACGTGGAGTGAAACTTTGACTTGTGCCAAAGTACAAATGTTTGATGCCGTGTGCATCTGCACGTTTTTGTATTTCAGCGACAGGTTGTACACCAACAACGAACAGTGTACGTTCGCCATGCATTGCTGTGTGTTCTACTTCTGTGCCTGTGAAGTATACAACTTCTTGGCGTTTATCTGTATCAAGTGACATTGTAATCTCTCCATATCTTTTTTGATCTTTGTTCCCATTCATTCCAAAATATTTCTAGTGCTTGTTTACCAGCAGTCTGTTCTACTATCTTTGCTGCAACATCTCTTAGTGTTACTAGACTGTCATAGTATGCTTTTGCATCATAGGCATCGTAGTCTGCTTTTGCTCCCCATCCTGGTGCTAGTTTAGTACAAGCACGATTAGCATCCCACCATTTTGGTGGTATATTAAGCAATTGATCTTGAGTAAGATTCATACTTTTTCTTACTGCTATATTCATGGAATCTGAGCATACGCATGCTATGCCTGCTTGATTAAACTTTACTACCATTGGATATATCCTCTACCATAGTTTCCAATACGATTGTTAGCATCTTCAAATGCCTGTTTCCATTCTGTAGTTCTATTATAACTGCGATCCCAGAAGTTGTCAAGCACAAGTTTACCGTCTATCTGCCAATCTCTGGCACATAGCATTGCCTTATAAAATGTAGGTGCTCTTGGACTTGGGAATATCATTGTTACTGCTTTCCACAACAAGTGACTAAGTGTAGTGTCAATACCATCGGGCTTTTCGGTAGCCATAATAATTAATGCGCCTTCATTGATACAGTCTGTGTTAAACACACGATCATCTTCTTTTAAGTCTACAATAATATCATATGTGCCATCAAAATCTATTAGCAGAGGCGCACCATTGTCACCAAACCACTCTTCGTTTGAACTGCCAATAACGTCTACGCTGATGTTTGGATGTAGTATACGGAATGTCTGTAGCACTATCTTTGCAAGAAACCCGCTGCCAATAATAACTGCTCTAGGTGATCTTACAACCCAAGGCTCTACTGGACTGGACAGTGGTGTATTATTCCTAATCTGTGCATATATAGTATCAATAGCATGCTTTGCTTGTAGCACACAGTTGACCCCACATGCTACTGGCTCTAAAATCCACTTTGGATCTGCCTCTGGTACTATTACCCATTGATTAGGTTTAACATGGTATTCATCAGCATACGCTGGCTCGCCTCGGGTCGCTACATATTCGCCGGGCTTTACCTCTGATACACCACTGCCCACAGCCATCACTTGTGCAAGTCCTTCATGTCCTTGCATGTATATTGGTAGTGGACCAAAGTCGCCGTTCATCATTGCAATGTCACTGCGACATACTCCTGTCATCACTGCACGAACATGTATATCGTGTTCATCCAATGCACCAGGAGAATATTTTGCTTCTTCAAACACACCATTGCCTAGTGTGTATAATATCTTAACCATTAGAACAACTCTAGTTGTTTGTGAATCCAAGTATCACGAGCAAATTGCTCGCTCCAGTATCTATCATTATACAAGTTATCTACTGCAGTGTCAACCATTTTTTCATATGCATCTTCTGGACATAGTCCAAGTGGCTCAGTATGTACAATATCACCGTTGTTATAAAACTCAATATCAATTTTATCGCCTACTGGATTCTTCCAACTCGCACTACATGTATACATATGTGTTTCATTGTTAAGCATAATGTCTGCACGATCATCTACATCATACACACCTGCAGGATCTACTACGCCGTAATCTGTGCTACCAACAGTATCTAAATCATAATGCTGATGTTTACTGCTTGCATATAATCCAAGTCTAGCATACTCTGGTTCGAATACCTGTATCCAACTTAACAAGTGTGGCAACAAGTCTCTGCTTACACCGCCCCATGCTTTGTCTTTTTCAGTAAACCAACTGCCTGGATTAGGAACTCTATTGTGATTTTGCCAGTTTAGTACTATCTCTTCGCTACTGTGAGCAAGTAAGTAAAGTTCTGCAACGTTATGCCTAAACTGATTGTTCTTGACCATACTAAAGCGTGTGTTTGGAAATGTATGCACAAGTGCTTCCCAGTGTTCTGCTGTTCGTAAACCTGGCTTTTCTACAAACACAATCTTACAACGACTAGCAATAGTACGAGCAATGTGCCCGTGTGTAAAGTTAGGTGTGCAGATATGCGCTACATCAAACTCGCCCTCAACTTCTTCAATGTCCCAATAGTCTGCAGGCTTATGCTGATCTACTGTTGTCACATCCCATAGTTTACGTTCGTAGATACTTTTGTAAAGTTCGCCTATACCCATACCTACTATTAGAGCTCGCATTATACTTCCTCAAATAAACTAAAGAACTGTGCGCTACTATTGACTGTTTTCTTGCCAACATGACCGCGAGTGCCAACAACCTTCATCCA
>JGI24004J15324_10000837_pt1 | contig 12397 bp, 2 predicted proteins | sample LinPmetageLP32_FD_15324 | JGI IMG/M metagenome (IMG submission 15324)
CCTTAGACTCTCTTAGTGAGTTTGTAGACACTCACCAGTTCCCTATACCTGTTACTATAGACTCAGGAACCGGAGTACATGCTTATTGGTTTTTAGACCAAGACGTACCCGCAGACGAATGGAAACCTTACGCGACTAAGTTTAAAGACTTTTGTCTGAACAACGGATTACATATCGACCCTGTAGTGAGTGCGGACTTAGCTCGTATACTACGTAGCCCTGATACACTTAATCATAAAACTAATCCCCCTTCTCCCACTAAGGTTATTTTTTGGGATGATGCGGTATGTAGTTTTCAAGGATGTAAAGAATTTTTAGGAGAAGTAGAAGTATCATTGGAAGAGCTTGTTAAAAAACCTATTACTGCTTTAGCTAAACAAATGAATGGGCTTAATAATTATGGACACAAGTTTAGTGAGATTGCTAATAAAAGTTTAGAAGATGAACCTAATGAAGGGTGTGCACAAATAGCATATGTTATTAGGCATAGAAAAAACTTACCTGAACCTTTATGGTATGCGGGGCTATCTATTGCACAACATTGTATGGACAGAGACGATGCTATTCACGGTTTATCTCAAGATTATCCGGGATACAATAAAGAGGTTACTGAACGTAAAGCTAACCAAACTCAAGATATGCCACACTCTTGTATAAGCTTTGATACTATTAACCCTAGAGTATGTGATGGGTGTAGTCATCGAGGAAAAATTACTAATCCTTTAACATTAGGAAAAGTATTTATATCATCCCCCTCTACTGATACTCCTCTTAAGTCAGAATTAAAAGCTTCTTTAAATGGTGTTCCTATGGTAACTACTAGATTACATGGGTTACCTGTAGAGTTTAATGAATTTAAACGAGGGACTAATGGAGGTATTGTTTTTAAGCCTGCCCCTGTATTTGATGCAAATGGAGATAAGGTTGAACAGAAAGAAGAGATTGTTACTACCTATGATTTGTATCCGTTAAAAAGAATTTTTAGTATAGTGGATGGCGACTGTATGTTAATGAAAACAGATTTACCTAATGATAAGGCACGAGAATTTTTATTACCTTTTAGTGTAGTTTACGATGGTAATGAATTAAGAAAAACACTAGCACGCAACGGGGTACTATTTAATCCCATCACTAACCAATGGAAATATATTATGAGCTATGTAGTTAAATGGGGTCAATACTTAGTGGCTCAAGGTTCAGCTGAAGTAATGCGAACACAAATGGGATGGACTCCTGAGAGAGATGCCTTTGTAGTAGGAGATATTGAGATAAATAAAAAAGGTAAAGAATTAAGTAGTCCTACCTCACCTCTATGTAAAGGAATTGCTAAACACTTAANNAGGTCTGGAGATTATGAGTTATGGAAAGAGGCAGCAAATAAATTAAATACTCATGGGTTAGAAGTCCATGCTTTTGTTATGCTTACAGGGTTAAGTTCTATTTTAATGCCTTACACTTCTACTTCAGGTGTNACCCTATCTCTTACAGGCGATACTGGAGCTGGTAAAACAGGAGCNNTNTATGCATCATTAAGTATGTGGGGNCACCCTAAAGATATGTCTGTATTAGATGCTACCGAAAACGGAATGACAGGNCGNTANNTNGNACTNCATAATATNCCCTTTGGTTTAGATGAGGTAGGTAATACTCANGGGCGTGTCTTATCTCAGNTAATTCACAAAGTTTCTCAAGGTAAAGCTAAAATTAGGATGCAAGCTTCGGTCAACGCTGAGAGAGACCATGAACTATCGGCGGCTTTAATCGCTATCTTTACAACTAATCACTCTCTATACGACAAACTATCAGCTTTAAAGAAAGACCCTAATGGAGAGGTAGCACGATTGATAGAATTCTTTATCCGTAAACCTAAGCTTATCGCTGATAAACCGAGTGAAGGTAGAGCTATATTTAATACCTTTATTACTAACCACGGATGGGCTGGACCTGAGTTTGTTAAAGAATTATTTAAGCATAGTGATGAGGATATAGAAAAAAGAATTGATACATGGATTAATAAGTTTAAAAAAGATTTTGGAGATGATACTGCNTTTAGGTTCTATGAAAACTTAGTAGCTGTCACTATGGTAGCTGGCGAAATAGCAGATGAAGCAGACATAGTTCANATAGATTTAGACCGAGTGTATGATAAGATAGTTTCAGAAATGATAGACATCAGAGAGAACGTAGTAAAAACTAACAACGTTAACTACCAATCTTTAATTACTGAGTTTATCCAAAATAATACTAACTCTATTTTAGAAATTGACGAGGGTAAAGTTATTATGGAGCCTAGAAATTCACTTCTTATTAGATTAGATATGGATAAAAAAGAACTGTGCCTATCTAAGTCACCTTTCCGTAAGTTTTTAATTGAAGAAAATAACACCTCTCCTAAACAATTTGTTTATCAGATGAAACAAAATGGTACTACTATTGTAGAGAAACGTAAGAAGATGGCATCTAATTGGAAGCCGGGGTTAGATGAGTTTAATGTTGATGCTTATATTATTGATATTGATACTTTAGAAAAAACTATACTAAAGGAGATTGACCCTGCAATTAAATAACGAACCTGAATGGGTATTTCCTTTTGAGAATATGGATATAGGAGAAAGTTTTTTTATACCTACTCTTAAGTCTTCTGACATGATATATGCAATTGAATCAGGAGCTAAGAGAGTAGGTGTTAAAGTTAAAGTATTTGTGACTATTAAAGATGACCATTTTGGTGTAAGGGTATGGCGACTTAATTAGCAGGCAGAGTTTTATCATAAGTAGGAGCTTGCATTTTTACCCCATAAATATCATCACGCATTTGTCTTATTCTTTTAAAATTGTTACCTTGGTCTTTTAAAAGTTGTTCAATTTTAGCTCTTTTCTGTTGAGCATTATATCTATCTTTAGGAGCGTTTCGAACATCTTGTAGTTGTTTTCTAATATCAGATTGTTGTTGTTGAATTAACTCAAGCTCTCCACCAGCAATTATTTTTGTTCTATTTTCTTTTTTATATTTTTCTACTTTTTCTCTATCCCAATTGTTTTTTTCCATATAGTTAATTTCATTTACAATTTTTTTAAAATCTTTTTTCATCTCATAAAAGTCAGCTTCTTTTCTATTTCCTTCTTCTTTATCTACAAAAGAGGGCATCAATTGGTTTTTTTTATTTTGGTCAGATTTTTCAGGTCTTTCTACATTAAAATATTGTTCAGATACCAGCTCATCAGTTAAGAAAAATATAATACCAGCTGCGTATGAAAAATATTGTTGTAATAGATAAGTAGCTTTAAGAGGTGAAAATTCTATTCCCATTTTTTTAGCTTGGTCAGATAACATTTTTATAAGTTCTGATGTGTTTTTAGTAAATTGGTCTTCTGATGGAGCCCCTTCTAACCTTTGAGGTACTATTGGGAATCCCCCTCTAACTCGTTGATTTATCAATACTTCCATTATAGGTCTTAATACTTGTAGCGGAGTAGGACCTATTATAGTAGCTTCTTTTAATGTTCTTATTATAGAGTCCATAGTTTTTCTATTATCTTCAGATTCCGCAATCATATTTTGGTAGAACCTTTCAGGTAATACTTTAGTTATCCACCCAAATATATCTGGTCTTATTCTAAAGAAGATACCATCTTTACCTGTATATATTCTCCAATCTCTTTGTGCTGGGTCTCTTTTTTTATAATCTTCTTCGTCAGATATTAACATGTTATATATTAAATTAGCAGTAGTTGCCATCGCAGCAGTGTATAAAAATCTTTTAAGCCCTTGTGCTCTTTTTTGAGGTGAAATGCCTCGCCCTGATAATACTCTACCTTGTATTGAAAGTGCTTGAAGATATGCACCAAAAAATGGTGACATTTGTCTTAATGAAGTTATTGCTGACCAAGCTCCAGCTCTTCTAAAGTTAATCACCTCCAAACCTTTTTCTAAAGCTATTCCTTTATTCCCACTTTCTGCCATTTCTTGTTCATAAGTAGCTTGCCTAACAGCATTATCTGCATACATAGCAATTCGGTCTAATATTACTCTAGTAGGTATTAATCCTCCTACTTCTATAATACCTGTCGCTGCCCTGTTTAAAACATTAAATATATTAAATTTTCCTTTTGCTGCTTCTCTAAGTAACGCATCAGAACTTTGTTTTAACTGAGCACTTTGTGTAAAACTACTGGCTCTTCCTACTACTCCATACTTTTCCATTTCTTTATGAGTCTTGCTCCATCCGAGTAGTGTGAGAGGAAATTCTTTTATTGCACGGAGAAGCACCATTGCCCCATTTTTTGTACCACTAGTAAACATAGCAGAGTAAGGGTCTTGAAGAAATATTTGACTTAAAGCAAAGAAGGGGTTTCTAATAACAGTAGTTCGCAATGAATCGGCAGCATCACTTGCTACACTCATTATTCCATTTAACCCAGGTAAAAGAATACTATCAAAACCTTGAAATGCTTTTAGAAAAAATTTGTCCGCTACATCGTAACGTACACGGACAACATTACCATTATCTGTTTTTCTCATAAGCGTAATTACATTACCAGAACCTTTTTCATTTCCTTTTAAACGTTTAAATAAATCAGGTACAATTTCCATACCCGCATCTATTTTATTAATAGATATTTTATTTTGAACTCCTTTCATTACTGAATAAGTTGTCCACCTTTGCATATTTTCAAATATATTATTAACACGTTTAGTTGAACCTTTAAATTTAGGGTTTGATATATATGCTAATATTCCTTTAGTTGATTCTCTAGGAACTCCATTGGCTACTTGGTCCATTGTAAAAAATGGTACATAGTCCATTACATCTAACCATTTATCTGCTTCATTTCTACCTAAAGTTTCTTGTGCTACACCAAACTCAACTACCTCATCTCTTATTTTTAGCCACATATCATAGATTTCATCAATACCATTTAAATATACATCTGAATCCTTGTTCATAAATTCTAACCCTGCTTTTCTTTCTGCAGGTGTCATTCGTAATATTATAGATTCTGCATCAAAAATTTTTCTTGCTTCTTCTTTTTTACCTTGAGCTATTAAAGCCTTTACTCTTTTGTCTAATGCTTTTTGTATAGGAGATAATGCAGTTTCTCTTTTTGCTATAAGAGCTTGTGAAGCCATATTTTCGTACTCTTCCATTGTCATATTAGAAGGTAAACTTTTTCTTAATAATTTTTGTAACTCAACAAACGAAGGAACTTCTCCACTAATTCCTTTAAATTTACTAGTACCCTCTTCCCATATTAATTTACCTTTTTCTAAAAATACGTTAGCTATAGTATCTAAGTGAACCGCTTGTGATACTGATATATCTAATAATTTTTTACTTATTTCATCCCATGTTAATTTCTTTTGATTTATCATAGCTCTTTGTAAAAAGTTATTAAAAGCTGTGTCCCAATTAAATATTTCCGTTTGAAATTTATCTAGATTTGGAATATTAAATACATTTTTATCATCCTCAAGCTTAGCTTTTTTAGAGTCATACCCTGTTTTTTTAAGATTTTCTTTCATTTTTTTAGGGTTAGGTCTTTGTTTAGCAAACATAGGTTGTCCTGCTAAAGCTTTTTCTTTTAACTCCGGAGTCATAGTGAACCCTAACTGTTCGGAAGGCCATCTTTTTGCATATTCTTCAGTAGGTTGAAGACTAGGAAACTTGTTAGTTATATTAGTTATTTTTGTATTATTTAGTTGTAATTCTATAAATAAATCTTGAAACTTATCTAAATCTACTGCATTTTGGTCCATTTCTTTTTCTATAGTATTTAATAATTCTTTGTTTTTTACTACCTTCATAGTTGGATATATTGCCATTGGCTGATACATCTCTCGAGTATTTGCAAATAATCTTTTTAAACCAGAGCTATCTACAGGGTTAGTATATCCGCCTTCTCCCTTGTTACTAAAAAATGCCATATCTACTTCATCTCGCAATAAGCCATTATCCATTAATGTTTTTTTAATGTTTGGATTTAAATCCTCATCATAAGATTCATTAATAGCATCTTGCATAGATATTTTATATAGTTCAAAAACGTCGTCATATTGATTGCCAGCTTCCTCTCGATTTTGAGTTACTCTTTTAGCACCAGGTGTATTTTTAAGATAAGATTCTACAACACCATCTTTATTTATAGGTATGTTTGGTGTTTGCCCATATTCATCAAAAGTATATACAGTTTTATCTTTTACTAGAGCTTTCATTTTTTTTATAATTTCTTTTCTTTGTTTCTTTGCTGATATTAGTTTATAATAACTTACTACATCTGTAGTTCTTTTAATTCCATTGACCTTTCCATTTTGTTTTATAAATGATATTTCTTCTATTTGAGGACCTTTTAATTCTTTTAATACTTTTTTTAGTTGTGTTGGAAGTATTACATCATAATAAGCTTTTGCATTTTTAATACCGTCTTCTATTTCTTTCTTTGAATCTCCCCGTCTTACTCGTTCAACTTGAGCTCTCGTAGTAAATTCGCTATAGTTATGTTGTGTTTGAGCTTGAGTAGCATTTAAAAAAGCAACCTTATCTACATTTAATTCTGCCGCTTGCCTTATAATCGCTTTAATGCCAATCTTAGTCCAAAGGTCTGTGCTTTCTACAAAAGGTATTGTATACCTTGAATTTTTTAATATATCTTGTTGTCTTTCAACTTCTTTTTCTTGGCTTCTTTTTTGAGCTTCAAGACTTTGAAGGTCGGAAGTACCTGTTTTTCTTATTTGAGGATTATCTATATTAATAGCTCGAATGTCATCTAGGGTAGTTTTTAACCTAGCTTGAGCTCTTCTTAAATTACTTTTTATATTAGTCCCCCAATCTGATTGTAACTCTTCAATAAATAAAACTCTATTTCCATCGCTGTCTTGTCTTATGTTGTACCGTATGTGAAGCAATGCATTTTCTATATCTGCCCAATGCTGTGATATGAAGGCGGGAGTAAATGATTTTGGGGCATTTTCAGCTAATTTAATAACTAATTCTCCCATATCTGTCCAATCTCCTAACAAAAACTGCACATCTCCCCACGTACCCGTTCCTTCTTTTTTCTTTTCTATCATTCTATTTAAATGTCTATCAACAGCGAGGTCTACTTGTTCCTGAACTTTTAATGTGGATTCTTTCTCTAATTGAGGAGTATAAAAAGGTTTGTTATATACGTTTTGTAGTTTTTTCATTGTTGAATTAAGCAGATTTTCTGGATAGAAGTTGTCATAGTCCTCTATGGCATTTATAAATTCACTAAAGCCCTCTAAAGATGGGACTCCCTCTGTAAGAGATTGAGAAGCTATGGGGTCATAGTATTCTATTGGTATCCCTTTGTCCTTTAAGTTATTTATGTAATCTTTAAGTTGATTAAAAGGTTTACCAGAAGTACCTTGCGCTTCTTCGCTTATATATACTTTTATTAGTCCTTGTTCTTGTGAAGCAACTTCATATATAATATTGCTTAAAACAGAGCTATCAATACTTAGTGACCCACTGTTCTCAATTCTCCTTTTAGCTGCAAATATTCTCCAGCCTCATCTATTATTTTCTGCTCTATCTCTTTAAGTTGGGTAAGGTTTCTAATCTGTACAAACTTATCACCTATTAATGAATTTGCTGCTTTTTTTATAGCTTGTTCTCTTGTTGTACTTTGGTCTCCCCAATAGTTATTTCTATACTCTCCCTCTATATTATCTAATTCAGCTTTAGTATATTCTACTGTTGTACTTGAATTTAATGTTTTAACCATTGTATTGTTAATTTCCATCATTTCTAAGATATCATCTTTAGTTACATTTTCATTTCTAGTAGCTAATCGTTTCGCATTAATAATTGGAGCCATTTCAGATTGTCTTTCACGATTTGTTATAAGAGCATCATCTAGTTCAGGGCTTGTACGTAAATCTTCACGTAAATTTAAGTAATCAAATACACCTGTAACTTGTAATTCTTCTTTTACTCCTTTACCACTATTTTTTTCAAAGTATGATATCCATTGTTTAGCTGGCATATTTGTCATTTTTATGCCGTCCATAAATTTTCTTAAAGGACTATAGAATGGTTGAGCTGGTACATTAGGGTCTTTACTTGCTAGAGCAAAAGTTTCTGAGGTAACATCTTGAGAAGATTCTGGAGCTAAAGCAACTCGTAGTGACTCTTGAATCATAACTTGTATTTCAGCTGCAGAAATATTGTCTACATTCCACCCCATACCAAGTTTAGATAAAAAGTTTTTAATATAGACTACAACTTGACGGAATACAGAATTGTTAGGAGAATTATCTCCTATTTCAGCAATAACTTCTTGAATAAATCCATCAGAATTTTCATTAAGTTCAGGATAAAGTTTAGCTACTTCTTCAAATGCAGCTTTAATATCTTTATCACTATCCTTTTTATTGTTAAGTGATTTAACTACACGGTCATAGTTTGCTTTTCCCAACATACCTTTTAAACCATAATGCACGCCAATTTCGTGAAGTAACATATTAGGTCCTTCCGATGCTTCAATACGGTCAGCAATAAAATAAGCTTTACCATTAACAACAAAAGCTTTAGCGTTAGGAGGTATATTTGTTCTATTAACTTCAGGAGGTAAAGCATCAAAAGTAGGAACCACATTAGCTATACCGCGTTTCATAGCTAACTCTACATTATTCCCCCATTTATTTTTCCAAGACTCAATAAGAGTTTCTGGTGTTGTGCTTGTAATAATAGTTTCTTCTACTTCCTTTTGTTTTGCAAAAAGTTCTTGTTGTTCAGGAGGTAATAATGCAGGGTTAAATTCAGGGGGAGCTGATGGAGCTGATGGTTGTACATTTGCATTATCTATAATTTCTTTAATCTTTTGATTTCTTTCAGCTTGTATTTTTTTTAAAGGTCTAAGATAGATAGGCGAAGGTCCTTGTCCATATCTGCTATCTTGAGCTACTTGTCTTTGATAACTATAAATAGCAGTTTCAAGTCGATTATCTATGTCAGTAAGGTCTTTATATAGCTCTGTTTCTTTTCTATAATTTCTTGAGCTTTCTGGAAGTTTTGAAGTAGGGAAGTTATCCGGCAAAGGATATCTACTAGGTGGTGGTAAATCAGGTGGAGGTAAACCTCCTAATGTATTGTTGACACCGACTGTTCCATCATCAGTTCTTCTAGTATCTCCTGTACTGTCACCCACTGGAGTTCGTCCAGAAGTTTCAATTCGGGTGGTATCGGCGATGTCAGTTCTGGCGACTGGCTCAAAAATTTCAAGGCTCTCTCCAATTGGAGTATCGTCAATTCTTTGGGGTTTTTGTTTAGCAAATTGAGGCTTTCCTTTTGATGAGGGTTTTTCTTGTAAAGCTGGTTCGTCAATTAATTTAAGTAAAGCATTAGCAGCAGTTTCATCTATTTTAGTATTACCTGCATTATCTAACGCTTCTTTTATTCTAATTTTACCACTTTTAGTAGTAGTTTTTTGTCCCAATAAATTTTTATGTAATAAACTTCTAGGGCTAATTTTTAAATTTTTTAAAGTTTCTTCAGTAATAACTTTAGGAGCAGAAGACTCTAAATCATCAATAGCTTGATTTAAAGCTTGAGTATCTCCACTTGCTAATAGTTCATCCCATCTTGCTTTTTTAATCTCTTTAGAATCTTTTTCTTCTGGTTTATTTATATCATCTTTTATTTTTGCTAATTTTTCTTTAGATATTTTATATTCACGACGTAAGTTTGTAGCTAACTTTATACTACCTCCAAGTGCACCACCTGAAATAAAAGCTAAAAAAATCATATCTTGAGCTTCTTCTGAATTTATATCAATCCCAGCTTGTGTTAATTCAGCATAAGTTTCAAAAGCTTCTGAGCCTCCTTCAGCTATAACCCCCGCTACAAAGCCTTGAGCCCCTCTTTTAGTATATTGTCCAGCCGTTGATAAAACTCCTTTTTTTACAGCTTCTCCGCCTGCATTTTTAATACCTGCTTCTATCATTGCTTTTTTAATAGCCGGTTTACCAAATTTTCCTATGCCAAGCACAAATCTATCAGTAAAAAGACCGGCCATTGTTGCTGGTACTGTCCATTTTAATGCTCTACCTGAGTTTATATCTTCAGTTTTTTCAGCATAATCTGCTTGCGTTAACATAAAATCAGCAAAAGTTAATAGTCCATAACTACCTACCATAGTTGCCAAGCCAACCCCTGCAACGGGGACAGCAGCGGCGGCTCCTAGACCTAGTACAATAGGCACTGCCATTCGAGGACCAGATTCTGCAGCAAGAGTTGCTAACCATTCAGGAATATTTTTTGCCCCTTCTATAAATCCTTCTTGTTCAAATGCAGCCATAACATCAAACCCATTAATAGGTTTAGCTTTATTTTTACTTATTTCGTCTAGTTTATTTTGTAGTTTGCGTTGTGCTACAAGCCTACCTACTTCTTCTTGGTTTATCTTTCCTTTAGGTCCTTCTTCAGTTTTAAAATCTGCTATACCTAATTCTATTCCGTCTCCCGTATTCATTAACTCATCTATTCCACTACTAAGAGCTTCTCCAGTTCTATCGAACCAACCATATCCATTCGCTTCGTTATACTCTTTTTTTTCTTTATATTCTATAGCTCGTTCTTTCTTTTTTCTTATCTTGTATAGTTTTTTACTTTCTTGTTCGGTTTCTGTTAATGGCTTAAATTTTTTAAATTGATTTGTCTCACCTGTTAAAGGGTTTGTTATTCCTTCAGCATTGTCCTTAAGATATTGATTATAGTATTCTGCTGACTTTGTTGATAGTTTAGCAACATCTTCAGGAGGTAGTTCAATATCTTTTGGGATAGGCGTATCATAACCAGCAATAGGAAAGCCAAATTCATCAAGTTCTTCTGGTTTGGTTTCAACTTCTTTTTTATCTACAAGTTCTCTATAACCTGAAACATCTTTTATTTTATCTACTGCGGGTTTAATATATTCTTTGTGCAAAGAACCATCAAATTCATCAAGTTCTTCAGTTATATATCCAGATAAAGGAAACCCAAATTTATCAAGTTCTTCAGTAACTTCTTCTTTGTCGTCGTTTGGAGTAACAACTACTTCTTCAGTTTCTACTTCATAAGCCGAAAGAGGAAACCCAAATTCATCAAGTTCTTCAGTTATATATTCAGATAAAGGAAACCCAAATTCATCAAGTTCTTCTGCATTAATAGGATTATCCATTATTAATAGATTATTTGTTGAACACCATTTGGTGTTTTTACATAAGTGCCACTAGGTACTACTTTGTTTATACGTAAAAATTGGGCAGTTTCACCTTCTTTTAATACATAAGGGTTGTTGAGTGTACTTCCTATTCCTTGCCCATCCATTCTAGAAGCTACTGCATTTTTACTAAAAGATTCTATCTCATTCCTATAGACTCCTACATTTCTATCAGCTAACGCATTTAATTCTGCTTCATAGTCTTTAGGAGATTTAAATTTCATCCAAGCTGCTCCAGCACCATATTTTTTGTCCATCGCAGTTACAGCATCTTTATAAGCATCGCTTTTTAGTTTTGCCCACTTACTACCTCTAGCAGCATTAGCTTTTAATTCTTCGCCCTTCATTTTTATGTTTAATTCTACTTGTTTAAATTGAAGTGCTTCTCTGTCTTTAGTTGCTGTCATGTATCCTTTAGCATCGCCTCTATCTTCAGTTCTTCGCATTCTTTCTTCAGCTCTTAATTCTGCCTCAACAAGTTTATTCATTTTCTTAGTTTCTTTTTTACTTGCAATATATCTTCCAATTCCTTCTTTAGCACCACCAGCAATATTTCCTGACTCTATTATTCCCAATCCTGTTTGCATAAGGTTTAGATTTAAATCATCTTGTTCGTCTTTTAAAAGTTCTGCTTTTTCTTCCGCAATTCTTGCCATTCTAGGAGCATAAAAATCTTCTGAACTTTGAACTCCAAAAGCTGTATTAGATTTATTAACTTTATCCATATATTCATCTGTTGTAAGTCTTTCAGATACTTCAGGTAGTTTAAAATCTGAGGTACTATCAGGGTAAGGAGCGTATCTTCCTAGTGATTGTGGGTCATCTATTATTTCGTCAGTTGATTGAAATGATTCACTAATTTGAGCATCAGACCTACCTTCTAATCCAAATTCTTGTTGTTCTCGTAGTTCAGCTATATTTCTTTGAGTATCTTCTTCAGACATTTCAAATTGACCCCTTTCATATCCTGGTTTTAAGGTTTCAGTAAGTGTTTCAATACGCTCATCAATCATCTCTGGTTTTAAGTTTTGGTATAACCCTTGAGGGTTACTTGGAGTTATATTAGATTTTATATAAGGGTTATATCCTGAAAATTCTCCTTCTTTGTTATATTGACCGGGAAAATAAAGACCTTGTCGTGAATACTCTGCAGTTGGTCCACCTGGTGCATATC
>JGI24004J15324_10000840_pt1 | contig 12372 bp, 12 predicted proteins | sample LinPmetageLP32_FD_15324 | JGI IMG/M metagenome (IMG submission 15324)
CTTAAAAAACAGAAGAGAGGCTATCATGGTTAAGTTTACAAATTATAAAAGAAAATTAAATCAAGTTAAATCTAAATCTAAATTATGAAAAACAATTTAAAATTATGGACCTCGGTTCAAAAAACCGATCCTAAGTATACTAAACAAGTAAACTTTGGAAGAAAATTTACATCTATTAATGCTCACTACCAAGTAAAATGTATGACCGAAGCATTTGGTCAAAAGGGTAAAGGGTGGGGAGTAAAAGACGAAGTGTTTCACACTCTAGCAGAACATCTATTAGGNTATCAAGCAGTATTATGGTATATACAAGATGGAGAAAAATGTGAATTTGACATAAATTCTTCAATTGCAACTCATCAAAGAAATGGAAAGTTAGATGATGAGTGTTATAAAAAGGTAACTACAGATGCACTTACAAAAGGTATGTCTCATCTAGGTTTCAATGCAGATATATTTTTAGGTATGTGGGATGATAATAGATATGTCAACCAAATGAAAGAAGAATTTAATAAACCAGCTCCAGTAAAGAAAGAAGGTAAATGGACATTAAAGGTTAAGGATGAAAAGTGGGATATAGTTTTAGGATGGATTGCTAAACACAAAGACAAAGGATTATCACAAATCATTGAGATGTTAGAAAAAGACTTGTATGTCATAGATGATAATGTTAAAGTAGAACTTAAAAAACATGTATAGCCCTATGGAACCACAAGCAATAGTGTTGGATAAACTCCAAGATGATGTTAATTATTATGGTGACTATGGTAAGCAGTTCTTATCATACTCAGACATAAGAGTATTATTTACTACTCCTAATTTGTTTAAGCAAGACATATTAAAGTCTAAACCACTTATTGAAGGCTCTTACTTTCATACTGCTATGCTTGAGCCAGATAGAATTAATGAGTATGAAATAGTGGATGTAGCATCTAGATCGACAAAAGCATATAAAGAAGTTTGTCCTCCAGGTGAAATCCTTCTGCTTAGAAAAGAGCAAGAGCATTTAGATAACTTAGTTTCTACTATGAAAGATAATTTAGAGATGAGTTCTATTATATATACTAAGAACAATAAGTTTGAAGTTCCAGAAACAGAATCTATCATGAATAACATGTGGAAGGGTAAAGCTGATATTGTAACAGACACTGCATTTCAAGTAGTAGCAGAAGATAAAGATGGTATTGAGCAAGTCATTAACTATAGTGATGGTGCAGTCATAGATTTAAAGACTACATCTGATATGACCAAATTTAGGTATTCATTTTTTACTTATAATTATGATGCTCAAAGCTATATATATCAACGATTATTTAATAAACCAATGTTGTTTCTTATTATAGACAAGCAAACAATGAGGTTGTCAATGAGACCTGTTTCTCCTGATTCTATTGAAAGAGGTAAATTAAAAGTAGAAAAAGCAACGAAAATATATGAAAAATTTTTTGGTGATAAAGCAACTCATGATGTCAATACATTTATTGATAAACAAATTATATAATTTATATAAAAAGAAAACGAAACCAACTTACATACAAGTGGATGTTCCAAACACTTGCAGTAGTTGGAAGGAAAGAAGACAAATTCTTTCTGTAACACGAAAATTTTTGGAACAAAACATTAAAATTATAAACAATGAGTGAATCAACTTATGAACACAAACCGGGAAATGGGAGTCTTTTTAGAAATAATGACTCTAATCCAGACAACAATCAACCTTATTATAAGGGTGACATCAAGCTACAAGATGGAACTATGCAAGAAATTTCTGCATGGGTAAATGAATCTAAAGCTGGTAAAAAATATTTGTCTTTAAAACTACAAGATGTATATGTTGCACCAGTAGAGGTTAAAAAGGAAGAGCCAAAGTCAGAAGAAGTTAGTCCTGATCTACCATTTTAAATGTGTTTGGGTGTAAGAAATAGGAGGCGAAAGTCACACTAACTTACAATCAAGACATTAGAGAAAGAGGATCGTGTGGCTTCGTTCCTCTTCTCTTTTGTCATAATGTCAAATGACAAAAAAAATTTACTATAGAGAACTATAATAACTATTTATATTATATTTTTTTATAATATTATATATTATTAATAATTGACATAATTGACATAACAGAGTAAAAGTAAAAATTAAATTAAATTAAATCGACATACAATGGACATTACCATCTTTAAAGACATTAAAGAAACAGCACAACCATTCTACAGAAAGGTCGATGTTATCTTAAAAAGAATACAAGAAGGCTCGTCTAAAGACTTAGTAAAAAGAATCCGAGCTGAGAAAGACAAAGAAAAAAGAAACTTATTAAAACAACAACTCCCAGCCATTTGTTTCAGTGGGACATTCACAAAAAGAAATGATTCCTCACTACAGAGTCACAGTGGCTTGATATGTTTAGACTTTGATGGTTATAAGACTAACAAAGACATGCTTCAGGAAAAAGAAAGGCTAAGTAAAAACAAATATATATTTGCTTTGTTTATTTCTCCTAGTGGTAAAGGATTAAAGGCTGTTGTTAAGACTCCTAAAGAACCAGAAAATCATAAAAATTATTTCTTGAGTCTACAACACCATGTAAACTCTGAGTATTTTGATAAAACTTGTAAAAACATTTCTAGAGTTTGTTATGAGTCTTATGATCCATTGCTTTATGTTAATGCTAATTCAAGTACATGGGATAAAATTGTAGAGCAAGAGTATACAGAGGTTATAAAACATGTAGATATTCCTACAATACCAGTAACAGATGAGAACAAAATAGTTGACATACTAACTAAGTGGTGGCAAAAGAAATACCCAATGATAGAAGGTCAGAGAAATCAAAACATCTATATATTGGCCGCAGCATTTAATGACTTTGGTGTTAATCAAACTCTAGCAGAGTATGTCATGAATAGTTTTTCTAGTCAAAGTTTTAGTGCTACAGAAATTAAAAGAACAATATCTTCTGCTTATGCACAAAAACAAAACTATGGTACTAAATATTATGAAGATGAGGACAAGGTAAACTTAGTTAGAGAGAAGTTAAAAAGAGGTGTGTCAAAAAAAGAAATCCGATCCCAGCTTGAAGAGTCTGATGTTGAGGTCGGCACAATAGAGAATGTATTAGTCAGACTCGAGGATGAACAATCAAATAGTAAGTTCTGGACAAAAAATGATAAAGGTGTAATTAAAATTGTACACATATCTTTTAAAAGTTTTCTAGAAGAGAATGGGTTTTATAAATTTAATCCTGAAGGCAGTAGAAGTTATGTGTTTGTAAGGGTGACTAACAACCTTATAGACCACACATCTGAAAAAGAAATTAAAGATTTTATTCTTAACTACTTGTTAGAAATAGATGATTTAACCGTCTATAATTACTTTGCAGAGCATACAAGATATTTTAGAGAAGAGTTTTTAACTTTACTATCTTCAATTGATGTTTATTTTATTGAAGACAACAAAAGTACTGCATACTTATACTATAAATCTGGTGCAGTCAAGGTTAACTATGATAGTGTAACACCAATTGACTACTTAGATTTAGGAGGTTATGTTTGGAAGGACCATGTTATAGACAGAACCTATGTGTCTTGTGAATCTAATGATTGTGATTTTAAATCATTTATTACAAATATTTGTGGTAAAGATGAGAGTAGGGTTAAATCCATGAGGTCTACAATAGGATATTTACTCCATGCCTGGAAAAATCTATCATACAGCCCAGCTACGATACTTAATGATGAGCAAATATCTGATTCTCCTGAAGGAGGTACTGGTAAGGGATTATTTATAAATGCTTTATCACACATGAAAAAAGTTGTTGTAATAGATGGTAAGTCTTTTAATTTTGAGAAATCATTTGCTTACCAGTTAGTGAGTGCAGACACTCAAATACTATGTTTTGATGATGTAAGTAAACATTTTAATTTTGAAAGATTATTCTCAGTTGTAACTGAAGGTTTAACACTAGAAAAGAAAAACAAAGATGCAATAAAGATTCCTTTTTCTCGATCTCCAAAGGTTGCAATTACTACAAACTATGCAATTAGAGGTAAAGGTTCATCATTTGAACGAAGAAAATGGGAGCTAGAACTAGCACAACATTATACTAGAGAACATACACCTCTAAAAGAATTTGGTAAATTAATGTTTGGTGAGTGGAATGATGATGAGTGGTGTTCTTTTGATAATTTTATGATAGAGTGTCTTCAACTCTATTTAAGAGATGGTTTAGTCAAAAGTGAATTTGTTAACTTGAAGATTAGAAGGCTCTCTGCCGAAACATGTCATGAGTTTATTGAATGGTGTGGTATACTAGATGGAATGCCTTTAAATAAAATGCTAACAACCAATACAAAAATATTTAAACAAGACTTGTACTTTGATTTTATTGAGGACAATCCAGATTTTGCACCAAAGTCTAAAATGACAGTGTCAAGGACTAGGTTCTATAAATGGTTGACAGCTTATAATCAATACAAGTACAAGTGCGATCCTGAAGAAGGTAGAGAGGCAGGGGGTAGATGGATAGTGTTCAGAAATGCACAGACAATAGAAGAAAATGGTAAGATGGATTTTTAGGTATATGTAAGTATCACTAACTATGAGAAAGTCTCTTAGAACGAATCTATGAAAGCCTTATTTTGTAAAATATGAAGAAAATCACTGTTTTAGACCTTTTTTCAGGAATTGGTGGATTTCATAAAGGTTTTGAAAAAGCGGGTTATAAAGTTAAAACTTTTTTTTCAGAAGTTGATGCTCATGCCATTGCAGTGTATAAGTATAATTTTAAAAATAGTAAGTATGTCGGATCAGTTACAGATGTTCGAGGAGAACAGTTACCAAAAATTGACGCTATCACCTTTGGAAGCCCTTGCCAAGACTTTAGTGTTGCTGGAAATCGTAAAGGGATGGGAGGAGATAGATCGAGCCTTATCCTTGAAGCGATTAGACTCATCGATGAATGCCGACCAAGAATTTTTATCTGGGAAAATGTTAAAGGAACATTCAGCTCAAACGATGGCAGAGATTTTGCGGCAATCCTCCAAGCCTTTACCGACATTGGGGGTTATAGACTTGAATGGCAATTGTGTAATACATCGTGGTTTCTACCCCAAAACAGAGAGAGAATCTACCTTGTCGGATATTCTGCAAACACCCCAAGAGATTGGAAAGGAGTTTTTCCTATCGAAATCAGCTCAAGCAAGACTCAAGGAGTACAAAAAGGAGTAGCCCAAGTAAGTAACTTTTCTGAAAGAGAGTTTGGTTTTAAAAATACTGCACCAGCTTTGTTGTCTAGAGACTATAAAGATCCTAAAATAGTAAGAGCTGCAGATTATAGAAATGATGAAGGGTTAAGAATAAGAGCTGAAGGTGATAGTCCATGTTTGTCTGCAAGGAGACATAGTGAAAAAGATATAAGTACTATGCCACCATTAGTTTTATCTGGTGCATTAAGAACAAGGACTCAAGGAAAAGACTTAGAAACCAGAAAAGATAATATTTCAAATGCAGTAACTACTCATCCACTGGATAGTATAATTGTTCCTACTCAATTAGGTAACTCTGACAAATTTGGTAATGCAGTAAAATCTGATGGGGAAGATGCTTTTACTTTAAGATCATCTGAACCTAATGGTATTATAGAAAATGAATCTATTAGAAGACTGACACCAATAGAATGTGAAAGACTGCAAGGATTTCCTGACAATTGGACCAAGTATGGTATATATGATGGAATAACTAAAAAAGTGAGTAACACACAAAGATACAAAATGTGTGGGAATGCAGTTACGGTTAATGTGGTTGAAGCAGTTGTTAATAAATGTAAAGATATAATATGAAATTAAGACAATACCAAGCTGATATAGTAGAAAAAGGTACAGAGGTTTTAAAAAAACATGGTTTTTTGTATCTTGCTATGGAGGTTAGGACTGGAAAAACCTTGACAAGTTTGGCTATGAGTCTTGCACTTCCAGTTCATAACCTTTTATTTATAACAAAGAAAAAAGCTATATCAAGTATCCAAGGTGATTATGATATGCTAAATCCTTCTTATAACATTACTATAATAAATTACGAAAGCCTACACAAAGTGTCTCATCAGATAAAGTGGGACATGATAGTTTGTGATGAGTCACATTCAATGGGTGCATTTCCTAAACCTAGTCTTAGAGCAAAAACAGTCAAAGAATTTATATTAAAACATAATCCATATGTGATTCTTTTATCTGGTACACCCACACCAGAATCCTACTCACAAATGTATCACCAGGTTTATGCTATTAGAAATAATCCATTTAATCAATATAAAAGTTTTTACAAGTTTGCTAAACAATATGTACAGGTAAAGCAAAAAAAAATAGGAGCCATGACTATTAATGACTGGAGTCATGGATTACAATCAATATTAGATGATATGAAACCATATACAATTGCATATACTCAGAAAGAAGCTGGGTTTAAAGTTCATACAGATGAAGAGGTGCTACATGTTCCTCTTACCAGTGTTATAAAATCATTAGTCAGAAAACTTACTAAAGATAGGGTTGTGGAAGGTTCGGAGAATGTAATATTGGCAGATACAGCAGTAAAACTTATGTCAAAATTACATCAACTGTATTCTGGTACAGTTAAATTTGAGAGTGGTGAGTCTATGGTTATAGATTTATCAAAGGCAGAATTTATTAGAAAACAATTCAGAAGCAAAAAGATTGCTATATTCTATAAGTTTAAAGAAGAGTTAAATGCTTTGAAAAAAGTATATAGAAAAGGTTTGTGTACAGAACTAGAAGAGTTTAATACTACTAATAAAAGTATTGCATTACAAATAGTTTCAGGAAGAGAAGGTATAAGTTTAAAAAATGCACAAGCATTAATATATTATAATATAGACTTCAGTGCTACTAGCTACTGGCAATCAAGAGATAGAATGACTACTAAAGATAGGTTATATAATAAAATCTATTGGATATTTTCTGAAGGGGGTATTGAAGATGACATTTACAAGAGTGTTATAAAGAAGAAAGATTATACCCTTAATCATTTCAAAAAGGATTTATTAAATTTGTAATATGAGGTTTATTAAGTTTACTCTTATTTGGATAAGCCAGAACTTAGCAATACCTTTTTGGATTGTAGGGCATATACATCTATCAATTCATAGTTTTCATGACTTAATTGAATTAGCATCTTCAATAGGAATGAATGTGATTGTAGCTATAGGCTTTTATTTAGATTATAAAAATGACAGAGCAACAAATACAAAGCAAAAGAATAAAAGAGTTAGAAGCTGAGGGTTATTATGTGCTTAAATTAATTAAGACTAATAAAAACGGAATACCTGATTTGTTGGCAATACCTCCTAACTGTGAAGTGTTGTTCTCGGAAGTAAAAACTCCGAAAGGAAGGGTGTCAGTTTTACAAACATATAGATTAAAAGAATTAGAAAAATATGGATTTAAAACCGAGATATACAAGGGATAAATTATATGAAGTTGAAGATAATTTTGTTACATCTTTAGAAGAAATAGATGAAAATGTAGCTATTAAAATTGCTTTATTTATACAAGACAATTTGTTAGACATTTCACCTAATGAATTTACTACATATGTTTTAGGTGGCTTAGTGCATCATTATAATAAGCCTGTAACTTTTGCAGTAGAAGTTATGAAAACACATGGATCATATATAACACTTACAGACTTAGCATTAATAAGTATGAATGAATATTTAGATTTAATCTGTCTTGATTCATATATAAAAATTAAAAAATAATGTATTTAGTTGAAGATTTAGAATATTTTAAATCATATAAAAGAAATTTACACCAATTTATTATTTTAAATTGTTGTTATCCTGGGACATATAATGCTAAGGGTGGACGTATTCCTATATCTGCAAATGACATGTTAGGTTTACTTAAAGAAATTAGCAGAATAGAAAATCATATTGCCAAAATACAAAATGAATTAGGAGTTAAGATTTGAATCTTACTTAAATTTTTTTATATTTGGTATAGATGGGTAAAAAAAAATGAACGAAATATCTCAAGATGATGTAAGTGCTATCAAGCATATAAACTTTGTGACAAACAATTCACACAACCTCATCACCGAATTATATGAAGATTTAATGGAGAGAGACCACAATGAAGCTAAAATAAAAGCACAAAGAGTTTGTAAGGTTATGGCTGATTTAATTCAGTCTTTGTCTGATGAAGTTTAGTTTCTTGTTCTCTTTTCTCTTGGAGCTCTTACTCTTTTTTCTCTTGTAGGTCTCGCTTCTCTAGGCTCTCTTTTTTTCCTAGTATTATCTAATAAATCCTCTAACATCTTAGCTCTTTTACTTTCATCATTGTCAATAACATAATCAGAATAACCTAATGCTCTTAACCAATATCCATTTGTACTTAAGTAATTACCAGCTTTATCTTTACCAGTCATTATTTGATTTACATTATACCCTAATTGTAAAGCTTTAGTAGCTGGAATTTGTGTTAATTCGAGTACTGATCCAGCTGCATCTAATAAATATTGATCTTTTTTAGGGTTATCAGGTTTAGCATTATTATATCTGCTAATTTTTCTCATCATGCTTTCTAAAAATTCTTGATAGGATATACCTCTTATTTCCCCTGCATATGGTTTGTCTTGTATATAATCAGCTAATCCTGTTATTAAATCACCAACTATTAATAGCCCATTTACATTACCAAGTACTGCGGATCTTATTAAATCATATTCATCTTCATCATCATAATCTGTTAATAGACCAGGCAACCCTAGAGTTACATATTGAAATGTCATAGGCATTACAAAATGATACAACATTAAGTTTCTCATGTTGTCTATCAGTGAACCTTTTCCTGCATTAGCTGCGGCAGTAAAAGGATTTTCTCCTTTAAATGTAGCTTTAGTAAATGCATTAATTTTTCGGTAAAGTTGTCTTATAGCATATCTTTCTTTTCTTAAATATTGTTTTGGAGTTGTTTTAAACATATTTAAACTTCTCATTATAGGGCTTGAAGTTTGGTAAAAATCTTTGTCTTGTAAATCTTGTGACTGCTGTGTTCCTTTAGTATCTTTTTCAAATCTTTTTATTGCAAAATCAATAGCCTCTTGTTTAGAGGCATTAGGATTGTTTTTTAAATACCTTTCTTTATAATACATATAATTTGGTACACCACCCAAATATATTGCTCCAGCATCACCAGCTTTAGAAAATGCTAATGATATATTCATTAAAGTTTCTGAACCTAATCCAGGAATTAATGGTGGTAATTTAGACGAGCCTTCTGAATATGATTCTAGTGATTTTTCAAATCCTTGAGAATATCTGTCTTTTAAATAAGTTGAGTTCTGATGAATTTCTTTCATAGAACTAAACACTCTTCCTGTAGCTAGTCCCTTGCCATAATAATACATCCAATTAGCCACGCCTATATCACCCATATAAGTGAAAAGGGACAATAACTGTTTTACTGCAATTACTGGAGACAGTGCTAATCTTGTTCCTAAAAATATATCATTCATTTTATTAACAAAGGCTACTGTTTTTGCATCGCTTAAACCTCTTGTGGCAATTTTTTGAATAATATTATTAATTAAAAAGTTATAATCTTCTCCTTTTGTGCTTCTTATAGCGTCTTGAATTAAAGGATTTGTAAATATTTTATTTACATCTCTAACATTTTCTGCATAAGCAGCAAAGTAGTTCATATCTGTCAAATAACTATTTAGAACACTATTACCACTCATAGGTCTAATAGGCTTATTACTTGCTTGTCTTCCTAACAAAGAAGAACTTCCTACATTGGTTTTATATATATTAGATGAGCCAATTAAATCAACATTGTCATTATCTTTTTCTGCAATACCTTCTCTATAAATACGACCACTATATAATTTGTTCCAAGGTAAATCTGTTCGGTATATATTTTTATACACATTATTATATCTTTCATATATAGAAGGAAAAAATTCATTAGTCTGCCAGTCTGCCCAAGCTTTTAATTCTGGAGACATGGATTCAGTCAATTCTTTCATTATTCTATCTGCATCTGGACCAAATAATTTGTTGTCTGGATTTAAAAAAGATGCTCTATTCGCTGGATCTTTAAATTGATTATACAAATAATAAGTCTGAGAATCTGATAATGTTATTTGTTGGTTTAATCGCACTAAATTTAAATTTGATAAAGCTTTTCTTCTATTAATAATACCTTTAGCCTCTTGATATTTTTTTTCTGCAACTTCAACTGCTTTTACATCTCTGTATATAACTTTACCATCTTTTGCTTTTCTTCCTTCTCTTCCTATAAAAGTTTGCTTTGGCTTTTCCATTGATCGTATTTTTTGCCTTGCTATAACTCCTCTAACTTTATCTGGAACTGGAATACCTTTTACTTTTTTTGGACCTCCAAAAAGTTCAACATATTTCTCAGCCATAATTCTATTGTCTTCTAACTGATATTGCTTGTACACAATTGAAGACTCATTTATCTTTTCGTAAACTAATTCTTGAGTCCTTCCTTCAAACATTAAACCAGGTAAATTAGATATTGCATCCATTATGTTTTGCAAACTATCTCCTCTTCTCAGAAATCCAACAGTAGCATTTTTGACAACCTTGAATATTTTTGTAACAGCGAAACGAGAATTTTGCTCTGCTTTTTCTTTTGCAATTTCTCTTTCATTTAATATTTTCTTTGCTTTAGCTATGGCTTCAGGATCGCTAAAGTCTATTTTTTCTCCAGTTATATCTTCATAGATATACTCATTACGAGTCCTATACCCTTCACTTGCTTCTGCTATTTGATTGTTTAATTCATTTCTTCCACTAGTAACTAAACTTTCTAAATTTGCAAGTACATTATCTAAAGTTTCTACCTTACTAGCTTGATCAATCCCCATATACATGGAGCTGTTTATCTCAATAGCTAATTGATAATCAGCCACCTCATTATTTTGTTCTTCTGTTAATTCTATTCCATTTAGCAGTTTATCTATACGGTTTTGTAAAAGAGCATTTCTTTCTCCTATAATTTCTGCTAACTTATTTTTCTTTTCTTCTGCTCTTTCTTTACCTTTTAAATCTTTATCTACAACACCACTTAATACACCTTTTGCTTGTTTTAATAAAACATATTGTTTTAGTCTGTCAATTCTTTTTCTTATAGTATTAGATATTTTATTAGCTTTAGACTTATTGTTTTCGACTTTTACATATTTGTCATATAATAGATTATCTATTTTATTCTCTAAAATTTCACTATTAATAGTATTAATTTCCTCTACAACCTCATCTACGATATTATCAATATTTTTTTGAACTGCATTGATGTCTTTTAATTTTCGCATCAATTTTATAACCCTTGGTTTTTTATATGCTATATCTGGTAAAGATTTTCTAACAAAAGATAAAAGTGCTTGTTGAATAGCATACCTATTTTTCACACCTTTAGTTCTTTGTTTCATTGCTTTAACAGCAGTGTTTATTCTTTCTCTTACATTTTTAGTTGGTCTACTTCCTAGAGCTTTTACTGTAGCAGATACTAATAAAGTCTGTAAATCAGACTGTGTAGCTTTTTCAGCAACATCTGAGACAAATTCTTTAGAATTATCTCTCTCAATGTTTTTGACATTTGTTTGTGTGAATTCTGATTGATTTTGTAAATACTCTAAAGTTCTATCAACTATTTGAGCCTTAGTTAATTTAGTTTTTCTATTTTTATTGGAAGCTTCTAGTTTGTTGAATTTTTTCAACACCTTATTATACAAGGCTTTTCCTTTTTTCAACCCTAAGTTTAAAAATACTTTTGGCATAACTGGACTTACACCAGTAAATACATCAGCCGTCTCAATAGCACTTTTAATTTCTTTACTTGTAACTCCTTTAATTCTTTTTAAATAATCTATTATAGCAACATCTGATCTACCTGCATTCCTTTCGTTTATTATAATTTCTGCATTAGATGAAGAATCATCAAACTGATATCTTTGATTTTTTGCATAAGGATTATAAAACCTATTGTTCTTTTTTAAATAATATCCAGTAGGTTGATTGTAATTGTATGCCCTTCTATCTCTAACCCTTCCTATTTCTACTGTAAAGCCTAAATCTTTTGCTCTAGCTTTAAATGTTTTTAAATCTCTTGGTTGTAATTTATTGTAATCAATAAATCCAGTGTCTTCCATAGCATAAAACTTACCTAAACTTTTTATGTCTTTTTGGTTTCTAGTTTCAGTTATATTTATAGAAGTAGTATCTAGCGCTACAACATCTTGACTTGTTCCAAAAGTAGGAAAAACATTACTCTCTCTTTCTGGTGAAACTAAATTGTCTGTAGATGGATCTTTAGTTATTTGATTCCATTGTGGTCTATT
>JGI24004J15324_10000843_pt1 | contig 12343 bp, 4 predicted proteins | sample LinPmetageLP32_FD_15324 | JGI IMG/M metagenome (IMG submission 15324)
ACTTTGGCTGAAAGTTCAGCAACTGCACCAAGCAGTTTCATAATTAGAATATCGTTCTTAATTCCTTTGTAGGAATCGTCTAGTTGTTCGTAAGTGGCTGGAGTAATTTGCTCTTCAGTGACAAGAACTTGTTCAGTCGTTTCTGCTTCTACAACTTCGCCTTCGTCATCAAGTACAGCTGGAACTGTTTTTGTTTCATAAACAGCAGGAACAACAACCTCAGGGGTTAGTTCATCGCCATCTTTTGTACGTGCAATTGTAGTGACAATGCCAGGGCAGATTGTTTCGGCTTCTTGTGCAACAAGACCAAGGAAACGTGTGTCTTTATCAGCGACTGGAGCGTCAGCAGTCCAATCCCAGTTACGCAGTTTATTACCCAGAGCCGTTACATCAGCAAGCTGTGATTTTGCATCAGTAATGTTTTCTTTAAAGCGTTGATCAGAGGTAAGGACTGAGCCTTGCGCTGAGACGGTGCCAGAAAATGCGGCGGCTCCTGCCGTTGTGATTACAGTCGTAACTGCGGTATCACCTGAGTTTGCAATCTCAACAGCATTGCCACCACCTACGTTTCGAAGTTTAAGCGTAGGCCTGCCGGATCTACCATCGTTATTTTTAACTGATAGTCCCCAAGCGGAGTTACCACCGTCCGGAGTGGAGTCAATGTTAAATTTACCAGCTGCATTGCCAGCAGCGTTTATCGTAACCTCACCACCAGCAAATGAGGCGCTGCCATCTAATGCGAGAGCCCAAGTGCTTCCTCTTACTTGGAGTGGTTCTAAATTGCCATTAGTACGGTCATACGCTTGAATTATTCCGCCATTAGGGCTGTAGAAATGTTCAATACTCGTGCCTGATGTAGGAGTTAAGTTTGAATCTACGGTAAGAGCACCTGCATCCACACGATCAGCAAATGTGGCGGCTCCTGATGCGATAATACTGACCTTAGATGTCCCATTTAGTTGACCTTCAAATACACTAGAAGTTCCAGCTGTTCGGTCTGATTGAACATAGCCATTACTTACAAGACTCGCGACATTATTCCCATCAGACGAGCAGTTAACCTGGCCCTTAAATGTGGCGGCTCCTGATGCTGATATTTCGGCTCTAGACGTATAAGTGCTTCCTGAGCCACCATTCCAGGTAACACCCAGGACGTTGTAATTTGCGTTGGCAGTATCTGTTTTAACACTCAAGAATGACTGGGTTTCAATTCCACCCACAAATGTGACGGATCCATTGCTTGCAAATGTGGCTGAAGTAGTGCCACCTGGTTGCAAAAAGATTGAGTCGGTGGCATAAATTGCACTATTAAGAGTACCAATAACTAACTGAGCGTTCCCGGAGGCGTCTTGACATTTTACCTGGCCCTTAAATGTGGCGGATCCACTTCCAAGTACAGAAAACGTCCGTGTTCCGTTAGCTTTATCAACAAAAAGCTGGTCGGCAGAATCTCCATCAAAAGGTCTAATGCCAACTTTATAGCCTGACCCAAATGTGGCGGTTCCACTGTGTTCGATGGCCCAAGTGCTTCCTCTTACTTGGAGTGGTTCTAAATTACTATTATCACGATCGTATGCTTGAATTACCCCTCCGCTACCACCGTAAAAAAGCTCTACACTTGTTCCTGAAGCAGGAGTTAGGTTTAAATCAACAGTTAGCCCACCTGCGTCAATACGTCCATTTGGCAACAGAGAGGTTTTGATTGCAGAATCTGTAATCCCCTTAACACCTCCAACAAACATGCCTGCAACAGAACTAATAGTAGAATTATTCCTTGTGTAAATACCGCTAGCTTGCATAATTGTATCACCAAAAAATGTTGATACTGTCGGTTGTATAAGTACACCGTCAGCGGTGTTAGACCCGTTGCTTACATATAAATCTGTAGGGCCTACTATTTCTACGCGACTACCAGAGAAGTAATGAGTGCCTGAACTGTGAGCTATATATTTTAAGTTGGAATTTGCTGCAGGAGAAGTGATTGTATTATCACCCCCTTTTGTGAAAGTAATTGTATCGCCCACGTTATTAATTTGAACAGCACCGCCTGAACCAGTGACGTGCAAAAGAGTACCGGCTGCTGGTGTTCCTCCGATGCCGACGCGACCCGAACTATCAATATTCATCCGTACTGTTGGGTTGCCGTCTCCATCCCCTGTAGTTTCAAAAACCATGCGGCTTGGCTTGTCGCCGGACGCATGATCGAGATCAGCTTCAACAGCAATGCGACCACACCTTTCATACGCACCACCACCTTTGCCAAAAAATACTAATTCGCCAATATGATTGCCAGCGCTAGTTGATGAGTCATTACGGGCAAGAGCCAGCTGCCCACCCCCTTGAGTTACAAGCATAAGCTGGCGCTGAGCTGCTCCACTTAAAGTCGTATCAGCCCCAATCAAGACTTGACCAGATGCACCAATAGAGACACGCTGTTCTCCATTAGTTGCAATTGCTATTTGATCCGCGCCAGGTGAAAATATTCCAGTGTTTGCGTCAGACCCAGGTAACAAACTTGGTGCGGTCGCACTGCCTAGCGGAAAACTAACTTTGCCATTTGCGTTAATAATTCCAGTCGTTGTAATGGCCTGACTGCCGAAATTAGGACTAACTTTTGTGCCAGCAATAGCCGCACTAGCGTTAACATCAGCATTGACGATCGTGCCGTCAGTGATCATCGTGCTAGTAACAGTGCCGGTGTCACCTGTCGTTACTACCGTTCCAGTAACATTTGGCAGCGTGATCGTGCGGTCTGCTGTTGGGTTTACAACCGTCAGCGTAGTTTCGTGATCATCAGCTGCTGAACCTTCAAAGACAACATTTGCATTATTAAAAATTAAATTGCCGGTCATTGTGTCGCCAGTGGCATTCACAAATTCACCGGCTTGACTTCGCCATGCAGTGCCGTCGTAAATCTTTAGGTCGTATGCCCCGCCTGTGTTATCAAGCCACATCTCTCCTTTTTCATTGCCCTGTTCGCCACTAACCGTGCCTGTACCAGTTGTTGTACCACTTGCCGTAAAGACAACGCCGACCGCATTTGAGCCCGCACCAACAGCCGTAAAATCTGACGTTCCAACCGTCAAGACCTTATAGATCGTATTGGCAACCAACGCTGTTGCCGCCGTACTAGCTGGCGAAACATTAGGTGCAGCTGAACCAATATGAACTGGGCCAACCTTGACTAGATCACCATTGCCGTCCTTAAAGAACAGACCAGGGCTAGCAAGATTAGTGTTGACAGCAAGCTGCCCATCCGACATTGCGGTTGGCAAAGGACGCTTATTCGCTGTGCCAGAACGCAGGTGCTGAAGAGCCATCCTTAATACCTGTTGCCAGGCCGGAAATTATGGCTCTATCTTACTCAGCCGTAATTACCGTCATCAAGCTGACTGGTCAAAGCAACCGTTCCAGTCAAATTAGGCAACGTCACGACACGATCTGCTGTTGGATCGGCAACCGCCAAAGTTGTTTCAAACGCATCAGGGCTAGCACCTTCAAATACCAACGAGGCATTTTCATTAAGCAGCAATTGGCCGCTAATGACTCCGCCAGCTTTTGGCAATGCCAATGCAGCCAAGTCATATGCTGTCTTTACGCCATTTGGTGTGGCAGCAGTTGTTGTACTAGAACTTGCAACGCCATCAGTTAGCTGCAAAACGCCAACGGCACTTGTCGTGCCAGTAGCAACTGAGATAGCAGGCGTTACCGTTCCAGTTGCAACCTGTATTGGAGCGGTGCCCGTAACGCTGGTAACTGTGCCTGCTTGTTTTGCAACCCACTTAAGGCCGGTTGCTTCACTGCTATCGGCACTGAGCACATAACCATTTGTTCCAACACCAAGCTTGGCTAGCGTGGTCGTACCAGTAGGAACAATTAGATCGCCTTTTACATAAGAAGCAATCCCAGTACCACCACGAGCTACAGCCAGCATTCCGCTGGTTAAGTTGGTCGCAACGCGACATTCGTTGCTTACTTCTTCAAGCGCTAGCTGTACGTTCGTACTGCCAAGGCTTGCTGCAGGTGAAAATGCAACATTATTAGCCGTTTGCGCCGTATAAGTAGACGAAACATCAATCTCAATCCAGTTTGTTCCGTCTGATAAAAGAATGTCAGGTGGAGCAAGCGTTACCGTAGGTGCTGGCGCTGTACCCGTACCACCAATGGCAACAACAAGATAATAATTTGAGTTATCCGAACTTGGAGAAGGCAAAGCATTTCCAACACTTATTCCTAAAGCAGCGCCTTCTCCGGTAACACTTGAAACTTGGTTTGTTGTTGCGTTATAAGTACCGGCAAGAATAATTGCACCAGCTGAAATACCAAGCGGTTGCCAAACGTTGCCGTCCCAGACAAAGAAGTTCTTTTCAAGCGGGTTATAAAACAGCTGGCCCTTGAACGCAGCAGTAGGCAGTGATTCGCCAAATGCAGTAACAGAACTATCAGCAAGCTTGCCTCCAGTGATTGCATTGTCAGCAATACGGTCAGTGGAGAACTCGCCTGTTGTTATTTTTGAAGCGTCAAGATCAGGAACATTTGTATAAGCCAGCGCACTTGCTGCTGTGACATGGCCTTGAGCGTCAAACGTAATTCCATTAACAGTCGCCCCAGTTACGGTATTGCTGTGATTTAACGTTCCGCTTGTGACTGCTAAGCCTGTTCCAGGCTGCATAATGCCTTTTGCAGATGATGTTGCATCAGGCAAATCAGTTGGCAGCAAGCTACGGAATGTTGGTGCGGCATCCGCTCCAGTAGCTGGGCCTGCAAATACACTTGCTGCGACTTGTGTGTCAAGTGACAGTGACAGACTTGTTGTAAATGCAGTTGGGTTGGCAACAACAACAGCAAACGGAGTTGACTCCGTAACTGTTATCGACTGAATACCAGCAACTTGTGACCAGGCTGTGCCGTCCCAGCGATACGCAATGCTTGTACTGGTGTTATACCAACCTTGGCCTGTGTAATCACCTGTCCCGGAAGGGGTGGCATTACTAACAATGCAAGTGGCCTGATCACCAATCTTTGCTGCAGTAACTGAATCAGCGTGGAGCTTGCCTGCTGTTACGGAGCTAGTGCCAAGATTTGCCTCAAGGACAATCCCATTTTCGAGCGTTGTTGCAAACGATCCAGTGCCGCTGCCTGTTACGGCCCCAGTCAATGTAATTGTTTGATCGCCAGTATTTGTTCCGCTACTCGTTCCGCTAAACACTGAACCATTTGTCCAAGTTCCATCAGCAACAGCTAGATCTCCAAGACCTAATGTGGCGCGTTGGTCAGAGGCAGCCCCATCGTTAAGTAAAGCTCGACCAGCAGCAGTGCAAGCAATCTCTTCAATTAAACCGCCGCCTGCAGTGCTGCGACCAAGAATTACGTCAGTATTAGTTGTATCTTGGATCTTTTCATAAGTAACAGCATCTGATGCAATATTGACGCTCTGGACAATCCCTGAAGCAAGGCTTGTTGCAAAGGATCCAGTGCCAGCACCTGTAATCGCACCAGTCAACGTAATCGTCTGGTCGCCAGTGTTGTTGCCAGAAGTTGTTCCGCTATGTGTGCCCGTAAACGTGCCACTTTGTGTTGATAAAGTCCCAAGACCAAGTGTTGTTCTTTGTGCTCCGCTGTTGGCATCATCAAGCAATGCGCGACCTGCTGCCGTACAACTAATCTGCTCAACTGTTCCCGCACCAGTAGTTGCGCGACCTAAAAGAACATCTGTGGCAGTTGTGTCCTGCAACTTATCGTAAGTAACCGAATCGGGAGCAATGTTTGTTGCCCCAACAATTCCCGCAGTAAGCGTTGTAGCAAATGTGCCCTTACCAGTACCAGTAACGGCTCCTGTCAACGTGATCGTTTGATCACCCGTATTAGTGCCAGAACTTGTGCCCGAATGGGTGCCAGCAAACGTTCCGCTCTGCGTTGCTAACGTTCCAAGGCCAAGCGTGGTGCGTTGAGCTGCAGCGTCAGCATCATCAAGCAGCGCACGACCAGCTGCTGTTAGCGAAAAGACTGCATACGTATTAGATGCAGTCGCGTAAATGCCTTGGTTTGCAGCAGTCGTTAATCCTGAAATTGACTGCAGGCCAGCGTCATAAGCCTGGACATTTGTCCCAATTGCTACGCCAAGATTTACCCGTGCGCTGGCGGCATTACTGGCTCCCGTTCCACCATCCGCAATGGTGATGTCTGTGATGCCAGTGATCGTGCCACTGGTAACGGTCAGGTTTGTGAGGGTTGCGCCATCAGCGTTAAGCAAGGCAATTGTGCCAAGACCTAACGTTGTTCGTTGTGCTGCAGCGCTTAAGTCGTCTAATAGTGCCCGACCTGCAGCGGTACAGACAATCTCTTCAATAATTCCAGCATTTGCGGTGCTACGCCCCAGCAAACGATCGGTTGCCGTAACGTTCTGGACCTTGGCATAGGTGATTGCATCATCAGCAATCGACGCAGTGCCTAGCTTTGTCGTACTGCTTTGATCAAGCTTGTTTAGATCAATGGTGCTGACATCGATCAGGTCAAGACCGGCGTCAACAAGGTTTTTTACAGTAACCTTCTTGGTCTCGGAACCGCTAATGTCCGCAATAGGCAGAACGTCTACTGCTGCGACCCCAGCCTTGGACAGCTCATTAAGCTGCGTAATTCTTTGGTCAGCCAAAGCTCAGCTCCTTATGCCGGGGTACTTGCGCTTAGTTTAATCCGTAACTTCCTTCAACAGGTAATCAAGCGACTGCTCTTGACGGATTCGATCGTCGTCTTCTTTCAAGATGTACTCAACCAGCGATCCAACCACAAGCTTTAGCTCGCCAGTGGTTACAAAATCCAAGGTGCATCTGATTGCGTCGTCTAGGTCAACTGAAACGCCAGAATTGGTTACGACAGCAGTGAGAGAGTAAAAAACGCTCTGCTCTGCTGGGTTTAAATCCCTATCAACCAAGTAAAGGAACAGGTCAAAGGCACAGCCCAAGTCCAACCTTTGGATTAATTGCAACATCAGTAACGACGTTTCTTTTGTCCCATCCGTCGCATTATTGAAAATGCACTCAATACGTCCGCTGCCGCTGATCAGCCCAGCGTTGTATTGATTCTTAAACTTGTCCGAAAGCGTTGTTGTGTCAACTTGCTCGCGACTGGCATTAAATTCGTAGCCCGTAACGTCACCCAGAATGTTAGAGCTGACGTCTCTAACAGCAATTGTTACCGCAATAGGGTCGCCCGTGAAAGACTGAAGAGCAATCTCATTTGACCTAGCATTATTGACAGCATCCGCAAATGTTGAGAATAAACGCAATCCACCTGCAGCGTTTATATTTATATAAGCACTAAAAGTATCCTCTACTGCTCCAGAAGACCAGTTGGAGACTGGAATAAACAGAAGTTTACGCGCATCAGTTGTCTCAATATTAATTTTGTCTCCCGTAAAAAGATTTTCTATGCCATTTGTCGTTCCAATGCGGTTGAGGATTGTGCTGATGTCATCAAGGCCGATAATTTCCGGCAAAGTACCAAGACCTACGTCCGTTCCACGGCGCAATCGGACATTACCTTGGCTGCCAAGGAAAAACGTCATTAGCTAATGGTTTCAGAGAAGTCGCCGTCAATCGTAAAATTAATTGGAACGACACTTAACTCACCAGTTGAAACCGAAATGCTTGCAGATGTGATGTAAGCGTTGAATTTGATGTCATCTGAGCTTCCCGTTCCAACGTTTAGCTCCATAAACACGCGGTCGCTTGTTTCGATAGAACCGGTTTTATGGATCTTTGACAGCAATGCTGTGAACTCAGTCAAACTTGCGCTTTCGCCGCCTGCTTCGAGTCGGTAATACATCAAAGTCGCACTGCCCGTTGCGCCTTTAACTCCAGGAGTAAAAGTATTACTTGTGCTGGCAATGGTGTTGGTGCTGAGCAGCTCAAGCGTGGTCTCAACGGACCAGTCGCGAATCTTAGCGACAGGCTTGTTGTTGAAGACCAGCGAGCCACTGCGTCCGGTGTAGAAGGCCATCGCTGCGCTGGGCTTAGAACATTGCTTTCATACTAGCTCACATCAAACAGCTCGGGCCTAAAGTCCGCAACACGCGCACGCTGCTCGTCATCGCAGGGATACTCGATAGCTCTCACCGTCACTTCGCCATCCTGATCCATTTCTACCTCCGTGATACGGAATACACGCTTCTGGCCTGACTTGACCCCCATCACATATAGATCTTTAACGTTATTACTAAGAGATGATGCAACGCCTCCTGAAACGCTTACCGCATTTCTAGTGGACACTTTCTTGTCGCTTTGATCATAAATTAGAAAGCTGTAAGTTCCATCTGGAATTTTGTCCTGCAATGGCGAGTTTAAAGCGCCCCCATCAGCAATAACCCCAGAGGAACTTCTGTCCCAGCTGTTAAGGCCGATGTCAACGTAAATAAACGCTCCAGGCTCAATCGGATTGCTTGTTGGAAAAGTCTTGAACTCAATGCCACGCCTAATGAATTGACGCTGATTAACAAGCATCTTGCCAAACAGAATTGCTTGCTGCCTGCTCGTAACAAAACCACTAGCGTCAAACGTTTCTTTAATCGCTTTGGCTGAGTTAGTTATTTTTCTTTTTCTTTCAATCTGAACTGTTCTTTTGCGTTGAAAAACCGTTTCTCCGTATTCTTCTCTATAAACAACACTTGCTATCAAGTCTTGAGTGCTTGCTCCATAATCTAAAAACTCTTCCTTGTAAGAGTCTTCAAGAATATTACCTGTGGTGAACAGTGCGGAAATGGTTAAAGCAATAGGACGGCCATCAGTCTCGGCTGCTCTACCGCTTCTCGTTACAGGCACTACGGGCACCAAAGTCTCCTTGCCATTTTTTCTTGCAAATTCAAGCAGGCTAAAAGGAGAATTGCTTACCCAGAACTCGCGCCAAGATGAATTATCGGCAATTACACAATCCATAAACAAGCCAACGCTTGCCACTGTTTCGCTACCTTCAGGATGAGCAGGCAGTCTATTATTCTGGCAGAATTTTTTGGCAAGCTTAAGACTGTCTTGATCTAAAACAGCTGGTGGCGCGTACTTGCCGATTCCGTTCTCTTTATCGAGAACAGTGTCCACAAAAATGTCAGGGGCATAGCTTGTGCTTTCAGAAGATCGGTTATCAAAATCGTTAACTTTATAACTTTTTTTACCTTCCTCCACAAATGCGGTCACATTACGCAAGTCTTGAACATTGCGACCTGCAAACATGCTTAATCCAAACATTGAAAGGTCTTTATAAACTCCGCCTGTACTTTGTGTTTGCTGTTCAGTTACAGCCGTTAACGACATTTCGGGGCCATTTTCAAGGCTAAATTGAATCTGCGTATCAGTGTTGACCGAGAATACGTCCCACTCATTTGCAAGCTTAGGGCCACGCTCTTCAAGGAATTTTTTCAGATCGCGTGTTTCTGAGCCTTTGAACCACACTTTCCCGGAATCAACGCCGTTTGGCGTAGATCTTGTCCTTTCATTGCTATTTAAAATTACATACGTTCCTTGACCGTTTAAATTAATCTCGGAATTTACGTCATAGACAGGTTCAAGCTTAAAAGCATACCTGTCACGGCTTGGAGCAAGAAAATTAAAATCGTTGTACGCATCGCTCTCTGAAGCTTGGCGCAAAGAGAAAAGCACTGGATGTACTGTATAACTCTTGTCTGACCCTTTCTTGTAGGAAAACCTAAAGAAGGCTTGGCGTCCATGTATGCCGTTATCACCTCTTGAATATTTTTTGGATGCCGGAGTTTCCCCATACTTTTTTTGGCGGCCAGATATTCGTCTAAACAGTTTTGATTTAATTGAAAACTTAACTTGATCAACTTCGCTCATCGTTTCGTATGCCGCTGATTCTGCTTTTACTAAAGCTTTAACGAAGAAATGGTTGTCAGCTGAAGCTATGCAGTCTTCCCAGTTTTCTAAGAAATGGTTGATTCTGCGTCTAGCTTGCGCTTTGTCTGCTCGAATTTTGTCAAATACTCTTCCTATTGCATTTACAGCGTCTTCGTCAACAATCCTTTTACCCCTTGGGAAATTATCTATCTGTTCTTCCATTTGCTTAAGGCCGCCAAAGCCATATCGATTTACTTTCCCTACACCATCATCAATTGGGGCAAGACTTACAAATTCGCCTGTTGTGTTTCGCAGTTGCCTAATTACCGGCCTTCTAGCCTTGACCTTGAGTTCTTCGCGCCTACTTTGAATTTCATCTTTTACCTTAGAAAGTTTTTTTTCAAGTCTTTTGGCTGACTTTTTTAAGGAAATGCCTCCATCATTGTTCGTTAGATCAGCCCAGCTTGGCACTCTTACTACTGTGGCATCGCCGCCAGTATTGTCGAAAGAACTTGCCTTAAGTCTTTTTGACTTTCTCAGATCTTCATTTACTCTTGCTTTAATATTTTTTAGATCATTCTTTAATTCATCTAAATCGCTAAGCATTTTGCCCAAATGTCCTGGCTTCTCATTATCTTTATCTTTATTAATTGCTACTATAATACCGGACCTTAAACCTCTGTTTTGACCATTTATAGTAATCACACTTAACCAGATATCTGATTTATCATGATCTCCGGCATTAACTTCATCAATCACCTGTTGCGCTTTTCTGCGATCACTATTCAACTCTGCTAAAACTTTTGCAGCGTTCATGGTTGGCGGATCTTCCATGAACTGACGTTCCAATTCTTTTGTATATTCAACTGAGCCCCCAGGGTCAATTGTTTCAGAGTTCCTTTGGTCAAGTACGTTTTTCCATTTAGCTGTACGTTTGTTATTGAAATTATAATCAACCTTGCAGTTGCCTAGCTGATAAGTATTCTCAAATCTTGTCCTTATATATTGCCGTTGATTTGACTCTTTTTCTGTCTCTTTTTCGCTAACAGACAACTCTTCAAAATCTTTATCGAATACAGTAGGAGGATCAGGCACTGCCTCTTCCTCCTCCGGCTCGTTTTTTATTATCTTTAAATGCTTCTCTAGCTTTTTCTTTTCGTCCCTTGCCTCTCGGATGGGTGACACTTCATCGTATGGAGCGGTTGGGCAAAAGCCGCTCTCTACGCACCTAAACCTTACGTTTACGTCACCATTGTCAATATCTTTAGAGTCTCCAAAACTAATTAAACGAAATTTTGCAGATCCCAACATATAAGTGCTTCCAAAGTCCAAAGCATTTACTGATTGACGGCGAAGATTAACGGCTAAAGGAACTGCCTCTTTATCGCCAGCGTTGGCAGCAAACTGTCCATCCGAGATTCCGCCTTTGTAATCTTTATCCTGAAATCTAACTATGATTTCCCTGCCTTCTTTGTATTGAAAGCTTGTACTTGTCCAGTCAAGTTGTTCCAGTTCAATTCCGTTAAGAGCATCTTGCTCTTCGCCTTCGCTATCCCTTGTCACCATCTCTACGTTGACAGGAATAGGGTCGTAAACGCCAAGAGCCGATGAAGTTGTAGGAGAATATGCTTGGCTAAATCCTGCCGTTCCACCTGGGTTAGCAGTCGTAATAACTTGGCAAACTGTTTGCCCTCTTCCACGCAACAAGTCTTGTGGATAAAAACTAAGATCACCTCTTTCGAGATCATCAAAGGCTGGGCTCTTACCCCCGGCTGCGCTTTTATAAAACAAGAAGGTTGTTGCTGGGTCTAACTGATCAACAGAAAGAGAACCAAAAGCGGTTCTTTCGGGACTAAGTTTTAGTATTTCCGCCGCACCAAGAACAAACAGCAGTTGCATGAATTGCGATGAGCCGTAATTGTCGACTGACGACCACACCAAGGAGCCACTAACTCGGACTCCTCCTTCTGGATTGTCTTTTTTGTTGGTGTAAACAAGGTTTACTGGATCGCCGTAGGACGCAAGCTCTGGGGCGCTATTAAAACCAGAAGAGGGCGCAAAACGTTGCTGTCTATTCCTTCGCTTGTTGTCAGCACCTAGATCAGGAATGTTTGGTTTAGGCGCTAGTAGTGCCGCTCCAACCTGAAACAAGGTGCCAACAATTGTTAGTACAAGCGCAACTGTTCCAAAGTCATTCCTAACGTCAAGCGCCGTGCCAGCCTTTGGATCCTTATATTCTTGCTGGAGCGCAACAAACTCCAGATACTCTTCCTTGCTTACCCCCAACGCTTCAATCAGCTGGTACTCGTAAGGCAGCAGTCTCCGATTCATCAGTTCAACCAGAAATAATTTGCGCTGACACGCTCAACTGGAATGCACACAACACGTTTGCCTGGAGCAATGCAGATCAAACCCCGATCCGTCACCGTTCCAAGTGCAGCGTTGTCTGTACCAGCAAGCAAAGCAGCAGCACCAACTTTTGGTATCTTAAGCCGCTTCCC
>JGI24004J15324_10000847_pt1 | contig 12315 bp, 18 predicted proteins | sample LinPmetageLP32_FD_15324 | JGI IMG/M metagenome (IMG submission 15324)
AGTCTCGCCATGTCTTGATAGTCGTGGTTTTTAACTGTGGGTTGGTATTACGAATAACTGCCCATCTGGTTCTTCGTACACCCTGATCGTTCGGCTTCTGCAATGTTGCCTTACGCATGATTTCCATACAGCAAGTAACAGACTTACCAGAACCTACAGGACCTCTAATACCACGGACAAAAGACTCATCCTTCATGAACGCTCTGGCTACAGATCCAGGCGGCTTATAATCTAGCTTCATACTTTTCCTAATAAACGGCGTTGAGTAGCAGATGCTGCCCCAGATAATGCTGATGCTCGCCTTGCTGTCCTACCAGAAGATTTGATTGGCTTTTTCTTGGGAGATTCAGGATCTTTAGGATCTGGAGATGTAACAGGATCATCTCTAGTTTGTTGCTCAATAGTTGGCTTGGAAGCATATGGGTTTTCACTAGCTTGACCAGTGTAAGAACCATCCTCAGTAACACCAACAATATTGCCCCTTTTAAATACAGGGTTCCCACCTCGTATCATTTTTTGAAGCATGGTTTTATTCATTGCTCTTTTAACTATAGCCGCACCAGCAGTTGTTGCGCTTGGAATAACTATGCGTGTATCACCCCTAGCTTCAGAAACCACCTTCCCAAGAGCATTGTAATTGCTTTTACTTCCAAACTCAGAACGACCAGATAACGCCGCAGAATCCTTTGCACCTTGTCCAGTGCCTCCTAACATCGGCTGAAAATCTCCGGGACTCCTACCCATCTGTGGGGCAGGAGCTTTAGCACCAAAGTCAGGATCACGAGTAGAACCAGCCCGATCTTTAGCTTGTAGTGCTTCAGCAGACTTTGTTAGCTGTTGCTTTTCAAACACAAGTCCTCTGCTAATTTCTTCTTCTCTGCGTCTGCGATCAGGCTGATTGTTTAAGAATGCGTCAAATTCTTGATCTGCTCTTGGCGTTGGAGCTGATACTTCAGCACCGCCAAAGATATTGGGGAACTGTTTTTTCTTTGGGGTAGAATTATTACCACCGTTTCCACCGTTGTTTGATGATCCCATAATTCGCCTCCTGTAAAAAAAATATATTTTTAGGTGATAGGTTTATTTGGACTGTCGTGTGTGTGATGTACCCTTTATGGGAGTCCGTCGTCGTATTTCTAAGCCCGTGTCACACAGGAGCTTTACGACCATGGGACCCCTATTAAACATTGAAATTAATCTGTACCGCAGTAGAGGGAGTGTTCACGCTATCTACCTTGAATCCTGATCGATCTAGCATATCCTTGGCCGCTTCCAATCGGACATAACTACTCTTATCCGTCAGGAGATTCCTCATGGTCGCCATCGCTTGAGTAGCGTCCCATCCCAAAGTCTGCATAGCTATCTGCTGTCTGTATTCGATAACATGTTGTTTGTTCAGCGTATTATAAGCCCAAGCTTTATTACGACCTAATCGTTTAGCGGCTTCTGTCGGGTTGCAACCATCATGCAACAGAGCATGTACTAACTCGGCCTGTGGATCAGTCACCTTATGGTGTATCTGTCTTAGCGTTTTGGCTTCTTTATCTATGTCTTCTATTGGAACTACACCGCCTGTGTATTTCTCTTGTTGTTGTTCGTTTGCTTTCGTCATGTCCGAAGATCCTGTTTGGCTACGGGCGTAGTATACATATACCTCACTAATTACTGTCCATTCACATTACTCAAACGTTTGATTTGCTTGCATATAATCAAGCGTTAAACGTTACTCAGGACGATGTGATTTACATATTATTACGCTNAGTGGCCGTTTGCCCAAGTGGGCAAGCCGTTCCACCGCTTATTACAGAAAAGGTCTTGGTCGACCTTGGCAAGACAAGCTTGCGTTCGTTTCTACGCACACATTGAGAACACACACACACGAGTCTGTACCGTACCACAATGTGAAATTGTGACATTTAGTCTCGATTCGTAAATCCCTAAATATTCTTTGGCGATCATCTCTCTATAAATCAGATGTCGCCGTACAGTGGTGCGGCTCGTAGCTTTACGACATTTATCATTATACCAGCCAAACAATATTTACCTATCGGCAAGGGGATTGACGAACTGCGAGCCATGAAATGTGTAACCGTCATTGCGTACAGACTCGTGTATGCGTCTTAACTTAAAACCAAATATGGAGCGTTGAACCATGACTACACAATTGGAACTATTCAAAGACGAAAACGAAGTTATAGCTGACTTGGTAGTGTCACATCACGAACATGTCATCCAGCTTGAGGAGGCCAAGACCGAAGCAAGTATGGAGCATGATTACGATAGGTACGATGATCTTTCTATATTGCAGTGCGATATAGAGATTGCGGCAGAGTCTGGCGACCAAGACAGGCTCATGGAATTGATACAAATGAAAACTGCATACCAGCAGTAGGAAGCCAAGTATTTGGGGGTGATCTTCATGGTCATCCCCGACAATCATAGGAGCGTTGAAATGTTACAAGAAGATACAAATCAAGAACTAGATAACTCAGAGTTCACTACAGAGCGTTTGGATGCAATTGCCAAGGCACTGCAAGCAGATGAGTCCAAGCCTGTCGATAGACAGAAACAGTGGAACGATGAGTTCGCCAAGCGTGTTGTTGCGTTGGCTGACATGTTTGACGAGGGCGAGGATGTAATCATACTTGCCAAGCTAGCAGATCAGTTACCTCGCATGTTTGAGAAGATGCGTGACAATGTCCAGGATCAGGCCATGAACGTCAAGAATGAGTTGACGACAGCCAGACGTGGTGACGTTGGTATCGAGCTTACCCAGAACAAGATCGAAGACCTAGAGGAAAAGATGATGAAGATGCGGAGGCAGTGGGCTAACCTTAACAATGCCTTTCATGTCATCCTGAATCAAGCACGACCAAAGATCATCAGCAATGCCGGCTTCTCTTTCAATGGTGGCAAGTACACCACGCTGAAAGATCTTCCCAGAGTAATCAGGAAGAATGTACGCAACAGACACATCACCATCGAAGCCTATCGTTCCAATCCAGAGCTTTGCTACCAGATGGCAACGGAGATTGGCTTGGTAGAGCTGCCGGACGACCAGAAATAACTACATAGAGGGGAGGGCTAGTCCTTCCTCTCTTTCATTTGTCCAGAGGTTGGGAGCTAGTTCTGAAACATCAGAGCTGTCCCCAAAGATCTTTTTCATCGCCTCAAACAGGAGAACGTTATGAGAAAACGTAAAGTAAAAACAAAGAAACAAACACCTGTTCAAAGAAACCCATTTGTTTCGATTGTTAAAAAGATAAAGCCAAGAATAGTTAAGTCAAAAAAGATATATTCACGGACTAAAACTGCTTGGAAAAAGTTACACAATAATATTGCCCAAGGGGGACGGTTAAATGATTTTTTACATTCTAGCAGGCGTGGCTTCAGCTATCGCAATACTGTTCATGCTTTTCAAACTGGATATAAAAAAAGTGCTAGCATTCGACGTGTTTGTAGACATTGGAGCAAGCTTTCTTCTTATAATAATGTTCGCTGGCACATTCGCAGGAATGATGGCCGCAGTAATAGCAGGAGCTATTATATCAATCGCTCTGTATTGCATGAAAAAGCTAATGGGTTGCAAGAAACCGCAAAGAAATGGTTTTCGTTGGCAATGGGTAAACGTACCACCAAGAAACGGGTTCAACCATGCAACATATCAATAAAGCCAAATCAGTTTAAATTGTAGGCTAACTAGGTTCGTTCCTTTCGCTAGTTAGCTTACGTAGAGGCAGACACCGTCAGTTGCAACAAGGTCGTCAGTTCTGTCACTGTAGGGCAGGTAACGTGATCCCTACAACTAAATAATCGCCTCAACCCCAACCTACACTCATCTATGTGAATTTCAGAATTAGGAAGCCAATGGTTTTCTAAGTGTCTGGTCATTTCCGATCAGTCAAAACCTTAACGTCAAATGGAAGGACGTCAAACTCATGAATATAGCTCAAATCACAGTATCAGGTAATATCGGTGCAGACCCAGAGATCAAGGATGTTAACGGCACAAAAGTCGCTAACTTCTCTATCGCAGTCAACGAGAATTACAAAAACAAATCAGGTGAGAAAGTAGAAAACACTCACTGGTTCCGTGTCGAAGCATGGGATGGCGGCAATGGTAAGGGCCTCGTGTCTAACATCATTGAGCCGTACATCAAGAAAGGCTCGACTGTTTACGTCCAAGGCTTTCCAACACAGGAAACCTACGAAAAGGACGGTCAACAACAACGTTCATTCAAGATCAAGCTAGCTGGTTCTGGCTCGGTTCTTCGCATGTCTGCCAACAAGGACGGTGATGCCTCAGAAACACCATCTGCTCCTGTAGCTGGCGTGAAGATGGATGACGATATTCCGTTCTAGGACGTACCACCTAGATCGGATGGGGGAGGGTTTTCATCACCTCGTTTCCCTCCCCCACCACTATTGAGGAGGCTAAAATGAAATATGCAATTCAACAATTAGCATACGCCTTAACAGTATTCTTACTTTGTGGAGCATTTCTTATGGTGGGCGTGCAAGCACTGCCCGGCCAAGGTTGCTCATTAATTCCATGATGTGCCGCACATGTAAGAACAGTGGCTGGTACTACGCCAGAAACTGGTTCGATCCGTCCGGCTCAGATGTCGTCTCAGAAATGTGTAACGACTGCGACTATCACAAAACAAAACCATCGCCTCAAGGGAGTCTAATCAATGATAAATCGTCTTCGGCAACTGCCGTTCATAAGTAAAAAAGCCAATTGGTTAGGGTGGTTTATTACCACGCATCTAACGCTGACTTTTATCATCATACTTTTTCTTATCGGTATTGGGGTCAACCCAACACTGGTTCTATCAGTAATTGCCGCCCCATTGTGGCTGGCTGTTGCTTTCACTTCACGTTGGATCACCGACAAAATCATGGAGGACTAAATGCAGACGCTTATGAAAATTGATTACAATAATCATGTCATCACAGCAGACAAAGAACATGAGTCAGCTCTTAAAACATTCATATCTGCCATAGCAACAGGCTCGGTTAAAATTGAAACAATAAAAACCTGTTGGCCAGATGAAAGCCTGTTCGTTGATGTTAATGACCAAGATAGGTATCCGCATACCTATGAAGAACTGGAAAATAGCAAACCAACATTTGAGAGCTTTGACGGCCTCAAGCAGAAAACAAAGTTTTTAGAAAAATTAGAAAAGAAAAACGCCGCTTAGATATTGGTGTTAAAGGGGTGCGCCGGAGCGTTGAACTTCTAGCCCACCCCCTCAACTCGGAGGATTATATGTTACAAATACCGCTTAATCAACTAAAGCCTGCCAAGCAAAATGTGCGTCAGGTCAAGGCATCCAGCGATGGTCTAAAAGCACTTGTCGCCTCAATCAAAGCACAAGGGTTATTACACAATCTTGTTGTTATGAAGAATGGATCTGGATACCACGTCATCGATGGTAACCGTCGCCTACAAGCATTGACCAAAATACATGGCAAGTCATCTGTAGAAAAAATCAACTGCGTTGCAATCAAAGACAACGATCAGGAGGTTGGCCTCCACGCTAATATGATGCGTGAGGACATGCACCCTCTGGATCAGTGTGATGTTATCACCAAACTATGCAGTGGTGGGGAAGAAGACTTTGACTCTGTAGCCGCTAGATTTGGTCAGACCACAAAATGGGTACACCAGCGTGTAGCCCTGTCTGAGTTATCGTCTCTTGCCAAACAGATGTTCCGCAATTGTGATTTCAATCTAGGTGTTGCAATGGCTTTGACTCTTGGCACACATAAACAGCAAGACGATTTGCTTGTTAATTATGGTGATACCAAGCTAGCACCTGAATTTGTAAAACGCTCAATGACAAATTACAAAATACCTTTGTCAGCCGCAATGTTCGATACAACTCATCTTGCAGACAATCTTGGCATTGAGGTCGATTTGTTTGGTGATGGTGCTTACATCACAAACGTAGAGCCGTTTGAGGCTTTGCAAAACGAAGCTATTGAAGCCAAGTTAGAGGAATTGAGACAAAAAGGTTATGCAGACGTTATCTATCTTGTGGATCAGTATTCTTGGGAAGCACCAGAATGCCGTGGCCTCAATGGTTGTTCAGAAGAAGTAGATATTCAAGATCGTGTTTGTGTTGTTTCCTATACAACTCACAATTACAAACTGACAATCAATGACACAAATATTCACAGNGATATGGAACGTCAAAAAGAAAAAGAAGCCATTGAATCAGGTGAAATAGAAGCACCAGTTCTTACACCAACAGATTATTCAAAGCCTCAGAAAACACTGCTTGACGGTTACTATCTGGAACATGTTCGCAATATGTTGTTTGATAAGTCTGGTGATGATTTCTGTGACAAGATGACAGATGCAATGTTATTGGCAAGACGCATAGGTGGTTATGCACAGTTTGGTGATCGTATCATCGGCACAGTTCATGTTGACCATCAAAACGCATTTACTACTGATGACGAGCCGGAACACTTACCAGCCTCAGCATCTTCTGCTTTTATAAAAATATGGGAAGACAAGTATCAAGCAGAATATGAAGCTAATGGTACAAGTTCAATTCAATACATTATGAATATGGACAAATCAGTACGCTCTANGCTCAAGTTCGCTTATCTAATTGGCTCAATNAACAAAGGCCAAGCCCGTGATAAAGAATTTATTGATGTTACTGGTCTTGATCCTGTCAACTGTATCAACTGGTTCAAGCCAGATGCTAATTGGCTTAACAAGTACAAGATTGGTCAGGTAGAAGATCTTTATAATCATCTTGGCATCAAAGCTGTTGGTAAGGTTAATCCCAAGAAACGTGATCTTATTGATGCAATAGTAAAACATCTTGACGAGAAGCCTGACTTCAATCCATACATGGAATGGGAAGCTAAACAAGAACAGGAGGCGGCATGACATTCGACTGTAGAAATTGCAACCATCATTGGGCTTCTGAAAAATACCCAGAAACTTGTCCTAAATGTAATTCATTTGCCGTTATGTCAACAGACGAATGGTCAGAGGAAGACGCTTTAGAAGAAGCAAAGTTTCCTAATGGCTAGTTTCACCTGACCTAGTAGCACCCCAGTACGCTATCAATGCGGCCTCTGCCAAACCATCATCTTTTTTGAGTTGCCAGAGTTCGCTAGCGTCTGGGAGTATTTCACTAGCACGCTTACGTGCAGCATCCTTATCAGCAGGAACTTGTAAATCTCTTTTCCACTTGATAGGGCTTATCTCAGTGTATGGAACACGAGCCGCAACCAGCAAACCAATATATAATCCATAGCCAAAACCTGTAGAGAATGTACTCGACAGACCTTGACGTGGCATTGCTTGTTGTTTTTCAATAAATATATGATCTGGTTCTTGGTCATCAATCATACGCATTATAGACCAAGCGTCCAAAAAACGTTTGGTGCTTTTGCCTTTAGTTACGTTTAAAATTGGGACACGTTCTGCTGTTATAAAATCACCAGCAATAAACGCAATTCCACCGGACAGACCCGGATCAATACCGCATATCTTCATTTTTGATCTCCAACCTAATTTGACATCCGAGGGCTTCAGCCCAACAATGCAAATTAAACGCTGTTGGCTTCCTGTTCCCAGTTTCCCACTTAGCTACAAGACCAGGAGCAACACCAATTTTCTCATCAATAACAGGTTGAGAAACGCCTAGTTCATATCGGCGTTTTCTAAACTGCTCGATGAGGTCTGCCGCAAATGTTAGATCTGATCTCATGCTATAATTAATGCCTACATATCTAGGCATTGTCAACACTAACTATTTATTTAGCATGTATTGACTACAAATCTAATCATGATAGAATGTATCTTTGTAATGATTAATGGAATTTATTATCAGTAAAAAATAATTATGGGGAGGAAACAAAAAATGTTTGTAAATAAAACATTAGTTGCTAGAAATGCTAAGGGTCAAAGGTTACAGCCCGGTCTTATCTATGGCTCAAACCCAAATAGAGCTACTTCGTGGTGTGACCAACCTACAGCACCGCCACTAAATACAACTTACAAGCCTTTAACAGGTAATAACGGTAGAAGATTCGTAAATTATAATTTTGGCTTTTGGGGAGAAGCAAATGCCATCAAATACTTTGGAAATAGTTCACAAATGGGTTGTAACAACTCTTGAGCAAAACAATTGGTCAGCTAGACAATGGGCTTTGAAATCTGGAATTGCGCCTTCAACGCTTCAGAGATTTATAAATGAAAAGCCATGGGTTTTGTCAGCTACTATAATCGCTAAATTATCTTCTGTTTGTGGTACTTTTCCTGAACTCTACGCAGTTGATGATTCACTTAAAATAAAGCCAGTGATATTGAAGATCATGGGTACGAAAAAGGGGAATCTTGTGCCAACAGGTAACAACTTTAATGCGTTTGGTGAGTTTGGAGCCAATGCTTTCGCAATACCAGTGAGCTGGGATACAATGGATATGTCCGGCTATAGAAAAGGTGACATTGTAGTGGTAGATCCTGATGTGGAATATACGTCAGGCGATGATTTGCTTATCAAAACCACAAAAACAATCGCTGTATATGAAATACAAGAACATTTCTTAATTGCTAGATCGAGCAAGAAATACGACACTTTAGACATAGGATTAGTAGATGTATTGGGTCGTGTAATGCAGGTAATTAGCAACAAATAGATAAATATCTTCTCAAAAGAGCAAGCCAATTGCTCCTTTTTTTGGTCATTAATGGCTAGATATCTAAACATATGGAGGTTTGTATGCCAAAATTAACTAAACAACACTTCAGGTGGCTAGCAGAAGATATAGCACCTTTAATCCAAGCTGGCAGAGGCGAACACTTTGCAAACTTAGTCAAGGAATTTTCAGAAAATAACAGATTTGATTACGACAAATTTTTACATGTCAGTTGGTCAAGTTGGAATGCGCTAAATCCAGAGTACCCAGATCAAACAGAACTTGATGATTCAATCCCACACAAGGAGACTCCACATGTCATTGACAGCAAAGCAGCTTGAACAACGTAGAACATACATTGGCTCGTCGGACGCCAAAACTATTTATGAGTCGGATGTTTACGCTTGGGAAAATCTTATTCTTCAAAAGCGCAATGGTGAGTCTATTGAGTTTGATAAAAATGCTCGACTTCGTATTGATGCTGGCAATCACATGGAAAGTTTTGTTCTTGACCAGTTTACCAAGCTGGCAAAAGTAACAATACGTAATCGTGGAGTTGGCTATGACAATCTATTCATGCACTCGACAACAGATGCTATGGCTGTCACAGGCCATGTCATAGAGGCCAAGACTCATTGGGGCTTTATGACTATGGATGAGCTGGGCGACTTGTACGCCCCTCAATGCCAGCATCACATGCTTGTTACAGAAACAGAATATCTATGGCTTCCAGTTTTCTTTGGCGTCAGAGCAAGGCTTGAATGGCGCAAAGTAAAACGTGATGAAGAATGGATTGAACAGTACAAAATCCAAGCCACTAAATTTTACAAATGGCTTATGGATGACGAAAAGCCTGACGATATGGAGTTCATGTTACCTCCTGTCTGGTCAGATATGTTCGTTACAAACACCCGCAACATGGATCTGGATGAGCAAACTTTAGCAATCCTTAACCTTGGCGGTCAGCAAATAATAGAAGCCAAAAAGGCCACAGAAGAATCCAATCTAGCAAAGATTGTGTTCAAGGATCTACTGCCGGAGAAGTGCAAGCAGATGGACTACGACATGGGTGGCAATCTGGATGGTCATACCATTCGTGTCACTCGGTCTAAGTCCAACACCCTAACTCTTAAACACATTGCACCGAAGGAAGCCAAAACAGATGAGCAATAAAGTCATCAATATTCCAGAACAAACTTCAAATGACATTGATGAGATTAAAGATGGTCTGGAATCAAAATTAGGAACAACCCTGTCACAGCGTCAGGTCATTCAGATGATGATTAGCTGGTACATGGATTGGAACAAAAGACCAGTAAGTAAACCTGAAATGGAGGTATTAAAAAATGGCACAGGCTAAAACAACATTCGAGATTCTTGCAAACGTAGATTGCTCTGGGCATATAGATAAGAAGGGTAAGTTTAGTTTCGTTTCTTGGGCATGGGCTTGGGCATTGGTCAAGCAGAAGTTTCCAAATGCTACTTTCGTAAAGCACACATTCAACGACAACCAAGACAACCCTCTACCTTTTATGCGTGACACTAAAGGTCATACATATGTTGAGGTCAGTGTAACTATCGAAGACAACACACAGTCAGAGATATTTCCTGTGTCTGACAATAATAATCAGTCAATAACTCACCCTGACAGTATGGCAGTAAACACCGCACTACAACGTGCGCTTGTAAAATGCCTTGCTTATCACGGTCTTGGCTTATCACTTTATGCTGGTGAAGATCTTCCTGTTATGGGCGATCATGGTGATGACATCAATCGCATCATCAATCTTCTTGCTAACTCAAAGACCAAAGAAGACTGCGATCAGATCTTCAAAGCAGAGACTGACTTAATCAAGCGTCTTACAGAGCCTGAGAAAGCTGATCTTCGTAAATCATATACAAACGCAAAGAGTCGTATTGCAGCGCAAGAAACCAAGCAAGCGGCATAAAGACCGCACAGGACGTTCACAACATTGTGAGGCGTGTAACAACTACACACCTTACTTTGTTGTTTATGGTGATGGGATACTACATTGTGTGGAGTGCTACTATGGCAAAAGGAACGTTGCCGAAGCTGATAGACGCTCTTGAGTTTTTAAGCCAAGAGCAAACTTCTAATTCCAGAAGAAATATCAAAAGACAGTTTCATAAACATGGCATTGAGTTCTATCCTTTAGGGCAGTCAATACTTGTTACGGAAAGCTGTATGAATGATTTCTTGGGGAGAATTAGGGAATGCTCAAACTTAACAAAATTTCAGGATCGCCTTACTGGTACGCAACAGGCACACACAAAACGCCAGAAGGCAAATCCACAATCTACAGAGAGTCTACAAAGTGCGTTAAAAGAAAAGACGCAGAGGTATGGTTTGAAAACTTCAAAAGACATTTAGATACTGTCGAGTCCAAGCAAGCTGACATAACATTTTATGAAGCCAGCGTTAGTTATGCAAAAAGCAAAGACTCAATACATCCAGAAGATGCTAGACGTATCGAAGTAATCAATGAGTATTTTGAAACAACTTTGTTGTCTAAAATTAACGGCGACTTGTGGAATGATTTTTGTGCGACCAATCTTAAAGGTCGAGTGCCTGATACCTGTAACAGGTACAGATCTAATATGAGAGCAATACTTAATTACGCCAAGTCAAACACGCCTCATCAACATATAAATAGTATCCCTCTTAAAGAAGTAGTCTCAGCTCCTCCACGTTATCTAAACTTGGACGAACAAGAAAGAATGATTGATGGATACAACCTTTTACTTAAACCCCTTATTACTACGTTATGTTTTCAAGGTTGCAGAGTTGGAGAGGCCTTACGTCTTCAATGGTCCGACATTGACCTGGATAACAGGAGAATCAATATCTGGAAAACCAAAAACGGTCATTTTAGAAGCATCCCTATGCACAAAAGAGTCTTTGAAGTTATCAGGGGTATTAATAGAGAACGATCAGGCCACATATTTGTCACACCATCTGGTAAACCTTATGCGTATATCCACAAGCCAAATGGATCACCAATTAAAACTGCTCATACGACAGCTCTTAAACAAACAGGGATCTCCAATTTCAAAGTCCATAACTGGCGATCACATTGGGCAAGCAATATGGCATTAAAAGGTGCAAACACTTACGAGCTTATGGCTTTAGGCGGCTGGCGTTCTGCTAGTTCAGTGTCACGTTACGTACAGTTAAATCCAGATAGCCTTTCAGACGCAATTAACAGATTAGACTAACCATCACAGCAGTGGTGGGGAAAGTTTAATGTACCCGTGACGTCCGGTTTCGGATTTCTAATGGTATAACAAGTAGTGTTCAACAGAGAAAGGCAAACGTCCAAACAGGTTTGACTAACTTGTATGAAAATTTAAATCTACCGCTAATTCGAGGTTCTGACCCCCGACCTCGTCTTATTACTTCTGCTAGGGGGTCATTTTATTTAGGAGAATTAAAATGGCAAGAATTGATTGGGAATATCACAATGCTTATAAATTAAAAGACCATGTTTTACATATGATTGAAGTTGACGCTAACAAATGTGGCTGGGAAGCAGAAGAAGTTTTTATTGGAGATGAAAAAGAGAATCAGTTTTATGTTTTAGTTACTGACAAAAACGAACCATTTTTTGGTGATCCATGTGAA
>JGI24004J15324_10000851_pt1 | contig 12272 bp, 9 predicted proteins | sample LinPmetageLP32_FD_15324 | JGI IMG/M metagenome (IMG submission 15324)
ATGCGCCTCTTCCGCACCCATGGCGACCGCGGCATCATTTGCTGGAGTTTCTTCAACAGAGTCGGTTTGATGAGGCTTTAAAGTTGAGGGAGGTAATGGGGTACTTCCACCCTTTAGCCGATAACGGTTTAGGTACCAAATCCACAACGCGCAATAGGCCATAACGGCCACTACATAATCGGTTGACCAACCTTTACTACTGAGATAGCCCGGCGACGACACATTGGCACTTGCCCAGAGTACATAACCCCCAGCTATGACTGCGATGACGTCCAGAAAAATTAGAAACCCAATCTCATTTCGTCTGGCAGAAATTGCCGCTATCAAAGCCCAACTCGCGGCTATTTGTTCAAGCTCAGATAAAAAAACGGGAACTTGCAGTGCGTTCCACCAAAATATCCATTTCGGCAGTACGCCCGGCTCTTTAGACGTCCAAAATGCCATTCGCCCTCCGATCCAACTCCCCCGCACTAACCACCAACGGCAGTAACAGCAGAATGGCGAGTAGTGGTTTAGTCATCTTTCAAATCTTGCCACGTCTCATCGAGGCACTATTAGCTCCAGCTCTTCGAATTCCTTGCCGTAGCCCAATGATTGGCAAGTCCCCCGTTTTATTTCTATTGGCTGACACTGACCGTCTTCAAACGTAACGCACATTTCAAAAGTTACCAGCGTCACGTCACCTTCACCCCAAGTGTCGATACTCAAGCCGTGGAAAACTCCTAGAGGCTCGACAAAAAAGCCGGCCAACTGATTCTCGTTATGGTTTCCGCGCTGAACGAAAAAGGGGTGACGCTTTTTGGTGTAATCATTGTCATAGGTGACATAGGCTTCTGGTTTAAATACGAAGCTATGATCGCCAGTCGCTTCTTCCTGATTCTGCCGTAGCTCATAGGCTACTGCGAAGTCGTCGTCAGCGTTATCTATCCACTCCACGGTAATACGGCCCTGATCGCCGCCGTATTTATCATCCTCAAACTTGCATTCGTAGATGTACCTCTCGTTTGCCAGAGCAACCAAAGGCAGTAACAGCAGAATGGCGAGTAGTGGTTTAGTCATCATCACCGGCAATCGGTACTGGAGCCAGTGGTCGTACAGTTAATGATCTGGCCATTGATCGTGTAGGTATGGCTTTGCATTTTCGGGGTCGAGCGCCCGCCTAAAGAGCCTGTGGCGATGCCTGTGCCTAGCTCTATGAGCTTCATGCTTTGCTCCATTCGCCTGACCCGATCTTGCTCTTTGAGGATGGCTTCTTGTATCGCTTCTTGTCTGGCTAGTTGTTGCCTCTGGCTAGCCAACAATGCCTTCTGCTCTCTTTGTTGTTGGTCTAAGACAGCTTGTTGCTCGTCTCTCTGTTGCTCGGTTACTTGAGATGCAGTGGCTTGGTTTTGTTCGTTGATATACAACTGCATAGCGCATTCTGCGTGTGAGTCGGTGCCCCTTTCGAATCCAAACGAATCGCAGGCGGTGAGTCTGTCTTCAACACGCTTGGCCAATTCGGCCTCCACAGCTTGTTGCCGCTTTGTCTCTTTGGCCCGCTTTTCAGCCTCAATCTTGGCCTGTGAAATGCCGTTCTTCCATAATCCACTTATCACATCGCCATTAGCATAGGTCAGAGTGCCTTCTCCGTTTGGTTTGCCAGCTATAAAATTACCTTCGTAAACATCTCCATTTGCGAAGCGATAGATAGCAAATCCGTCAGGCTGATTTCCGTAAAAGCTTCCCTCCACAACATCTCCGTTGCTTTTTACCAATTTGCACTGGACTGGACTGACGTTGCTATAAGGGTGGTCAAGAGGAAGTGAGTTCTCTCGACCACACCGCCCCCCATTGAAAGTGCCGGTGATGACGTCACGATTTGCTTTAATCAACCGTCCTTTCCCTTGCAATGAGCCATTAGCGAAATACCCTTCTCGAATGTCTCCGTTAGGTAGCACTCCCCTCCCTTCACCAGTGGGTGTGTTCTTATGCCACTCACCGACGTAACTTTTCAACCAGTTAGACCCAGTGTAAGAACCAGTCCCATGCCGTAAACCATCTTTCCAAGCTCCGGTATAGGTATGACGAACATTTTTGTAAGTGCCATGGCCGTCGGGTTTTCCCACCAACCATGCTCCGGTATACGTTCCGTAACCCATATCCCGAATTTTTATGTCATAAAAAGTGCCTTGGCCGTGATACAAGCCGTTTTCAAATTCGCCGTCGTATTTTGTGTACTCACTCCAAGTCATCACACCACGACCATGAGGCTCTCCAGCCTCATTCCGCTCCCCGATATATGTTGGCTTAGCCTTACTAGAACTCTTTGTGCTTGGCCCGCTTGCGCATGCGATCAAGCAAATGGCTAGCATCAGAGACAAGGTGAGCTTTAACACGATAGATGACCTCACTGGGACGTCGGTCTTGTAATATCGGTAATTTACCTTAGCAGAGATCGAATCTCACGCCTAAGCGACAACCCCCTCCAGCAACTGCTCTAGCTCCTGTAGGAGATCATCTGACGAGCGCCGTGGCTCATCGCCAAAGGCGCCATCAAACAGGGAATAGTATTTACCCAGTATCTCGGCACTCTTCAGCTTTGCGTTGTCCGAACTATCATCAGACCGGAGTATGTCTGTCACTGCGACCAGTACCTCTTCTCTATCAGCAATCGCTGACGAAACTAATCTCTCGCTACATTCAGACTGTATCTCCGCAAGCCTAGGGGCCACCTTAGGGTGGACACTTAGCCGGTGTGCTTCACTCCAGACTGATTGCTCCGACATGCTCCGAGCGTCGTAGGCTTCCCTATACGCTTGTGACTTCGTTCTACCAGCGGCTATCTTGGTGCAGAAGGCTTCCTGTTTTTCTGTAAGTTGAGCCACCCCGAATAACCTCCCTGAACAAACGGTAATGTCCATTATATAATTGTGGTTATTATCTCAACAGGCTGGCTGGTAATCAACCTATCCGGTGAATTTGGCTATTCGCTCGCCCAAAATCCTATGCAAGAGAACATGGGACTCCTACTTTGAAAAAGGGGGGGTGGGGGGATGCCAAAGTGGCTACACAACTGGCTACAAAATGCAGGTGAAATGCAGTGATAAGAAATGAGTTGGGAACTAACAGCCGGGAGGAAACCGGCTAGAACGTTGGTCTTGGGGATACTCGGTGAGCGACAGTTAACTCGTTTGTAGACTTAGCAGGGGAGCGCCTTCAGCCACTCGGCCACTTCTCCGGATAGCAAAATCAGGGACTTACGTCGTTTTGCCTGAGCCTTGTGCCTGACTGGCTACAAGAGTGGCTACAAACCACCAATTAAACCCAAGACCGCTGTATTTCGCGAAGGTGCGAGGCTATCACACCTTCCGCCATTTGCGATATTACATGACCGTATAAATTCATTGTAGTTGCCGTTGACGCGTGCCCCGCCCGCCTGCTGACAACCAGTGGCGGCACATTAAGCATTAGCAATTGCGATATGTGGGTGTGCCTTAGTGTGTGGAGTCCATAACCCTTCTCGGCTAAGCCTGCTCGCTTAAGCAGGCGAGAAAATTTAGCATTCAGTGCACGCGGCGCCAAAACTGCCCCCTCAGCGGACGCAAACAGCCAGCCCTCGTGATTCCAGTGCGCGCCTAGAGAGTCGCGGTGAGCCTCCATGATCTCTCTGTGTCGCTCGATAAGGCAAAGTAAATGGTCATCGACATCGATCTGGCGTAAACCCCTCACGCTCTTGGGCGGTTTGAGGAAAACGCGGCGATCGCTCTCAGAAACAGATCGCCTCACATAAATGACACGGCGGTCTTGGTCGATATCAGCGAACTGCAGACCCGCCATCTCGCCACGCCGCATCCCCGTCAGCACCGCCAGATGAAAAAGGAGTGTGTTTGAACTAACAGCCAAAGCACCATTTCTCCTGAAAAACAGGCTCTCGGGTTTAGCCTCAGACTCCAATATCTGGGCCAATGTGCCCTGCTCGTCTGCAGACACTACTGGCCGTTCAATCTTTGGGCTTCGCGGTGGAGACACGTTCTCAGCCGGGTTCTTGTTGAGATACCCCCACCTAACTGCATCTTTGAGTGCGGTATTGAGCACGCGATAAAAACCGTTCACCGTCTCTTCCGAAAGACCATCTGACAGCTTGTCCGATAGGAAGTGCTCGATGTGAAGTACACCGAGCCGGGTAAGTCGCACAGAACCGATGGCTGGGCCCAGATGTTTATTGATAGCGTTTCTGTAACGGTCATTGGTCGCAGGTGCCTTATCGACGCGCTGGCGCTCAAACCATAGCGCTAGATAGCGGCTTAAGGACATTTTCCCGGCAGACTCTGGCCCGGTCGTTTCATACTGCACCTGTAATTGCCGCATTGCAGAGGCGGCCTTCTTTTTGGAAGTATAGCCGCGTCGCTTGACGTTTTTACGTCGCCCAGACTGCGGATCGACGTACCAGAATTGGAACGTATAGCTACCGTTGGCCTCCTGATGTACTGAACCGCTCATTTGGCCCTCGCTGTCTTCTTTTTGTTCCGGTCACGGCAATAGTCTGAACAGAACCGAGATCCAGCGCGTGCAAGCCTCAACCCTCCACAGAAATCACAGTCACCCCAATCGCCTTGGGATTTATTCGCTAACCTGAAGGCTAGTGCGAACCACCCCGCCAAAAAAACATTCTTTAGCGTAAGAAATTTGACAAGACCCTCTACCCTCCTACTATTATCGATTGCCTTATCGAGCGCCGCGTTCACGTCATCTGGCAGTTCAATGTAATCTTCCTGACAATCAGCGATCGCCTTCGACATTCGACCCGCCTCCAGCTGAACATTGCTGAGTAGCTCACTTGATTGCGACCGCCCAGACGCAGACTCAATGGCCTCAGGCAGTCCGTATCGATCGCAAAAATGAATCACATGGCGGTGAATGGTCGCTTCGCGCGCCACTGAACTGAAGTTGTGAATCTGTATTAGCGACCGCCATATGCCTGGCAGATCATCAACCACACGCTCTGCAACGGCGTTGCTTTTAGGCGCCACCACCTTACGACTTTTGTCCATCAGATCAGCGATCCCACCCTTGACCCTTTGCCGACCCTGCACCTCATAACCGTCCGGACACACCACCAGATGCGCTTCAACACGGACACGGAAACTGAACACGTTCATTTTTGTCCCCGGATACAAGATAGCATTATCGGGGACTTATTATTACCTTGGTCAGCAGTGATTGCAAGCAAACCGGAGATACGCAATGCAACAAGACACCATCACAGTTAAAGAAGCGGCCCAACGGCTGGGTATAGGTATCAACCAAGCTTACGAGGCGTGTGAGCGTGGACAGATACCATGCATTAGGTTTGGCAAGCGGTGGCTCATCCCACTCACGGCATTTGAAAGGTGGCTTTTAGATTGCCATAACCGGCAGTCAGTTGATGGCTCAGGAGTAAATTCATAATGATGGCGCTCGAAGACTTAGCAGTTTCACTGGGTCTCAAGCGCACAGGTAGTGAATGGAAGGGGCCATGCGTCCTTTGCGGCGGCACAGACCGATCGTGGTTAAGAGTCGGCAGAACCGGCAACATTATATTTCGTTGCAGACACTGCGGTGATGAACCGTTTCGTTGGCTACTCAAAACACGTGGAAATCAGCCTGTATTTCAAAAGGACAGAGTAGCCACTGGCAGTAAGCCGCCAACTACAAGCTCTAATTGCGTGACGTCTTTGTGGACAAATGCCGTGAGCGCACCGCGGTGCTTAATAGGCCATCCATACGCTGATCGAAAGGGCATAACCGAAAACTTCGGCGCTCGTCGTGCCCGATACGCTGGTGACGATGTGATAGTGGTTCCTCAGGTAGACATCCGCAGAGGCTTGATCGGCTTAGAACTGATTAACGCGGAGGGCAACAAAAAAACTCTCGGTAACAAGGGACACTTCCTGCACGCAACAGCCAGCGCAGAGCCCGCCATAGTGCACGTGGTCGAGGGATGGGCCACTGGCTATGCGATCAACAAATATTTCCCACAATTCTTCCCCGATCGCGCGTGCATCGTTGCTATTGCTTTTGGCAGTAATCTAGTCGGCTTAGGTTCCAAGATGGCAAAAAGTTTCCCAGAGCACATCGTGGTTCCTCACTACGAACCCAACAATCGGGATTTCTGGGACATTGCATATGATGGTGATGCAGAAGCCTACGTGCTGGAAAAAGTGCGTGCGCTCAGAGAGGCAGGTGAACTGTGAGGTCGGATCAAGCCGACCAAAATCCGCTAGTCATACACGCCGATGATTGGCGAACTAATATTCTCAGGCTGAAAGTTAGACAGGAGCATATAAATAGCATTGACGCTTCGGAACCTATTTGGCACAAGCTGGTATTTCGTGGGATGGCGCATATATGGCTGGCAGAATCTCAGGGCGGAAAAACTCTTATCTGTCGGGACGTAGCGCGCTCACTTGGCTCAAGTGGTTACGAAGTTTTTTACTATCAACTTGATACGCCGCAAGGGCAAATTAAGGAGCAGTTCCAAGAGTCTGTGGAATACCATTATCACCTGATTACCCCAATGGATGCGGGCACCCATGATCGCGATGCAGTGGACTCTTTGCGGAAAGTTGCAGAGGAGGCGGAAGATTTAACCGACACGGTATTTATTCTGGACACCAAAAAGAAATTCGTCGATGTAAATTCAAAGACTGATGTGGCGATGTTCGGTGCAATGGTGAGGATGCTCACGCGCAAAGGCGCAACAGTGATCAGCTTAGCGCACCCCAAAAAATACAAAGAAGATGGAAAGTTGGTTCCCGATGGTGTCGGAGATTTTTTGCGCGATACAGATAACTTCACATTCTTCAACTCCACACATGATGACAATGCACTAACAATCGTCACTGAGAGCCGTCCAGAATATGGCGGCAAAGCGCGAGGAAAGGGCCTCACTGATTTGAAGTTAAAAATCCCGAAGCCACCAAATCCACCTGTCATTGAAATTATCGGCGAGGGTGGTAATGACGCGCTCAACCTCGATCAGCAGGAAGAAAAGGATATTCCCGTCATTGAACAGATCCGTGAGGTGCTGGCCGATGGGGAGCAAAATCAGGACGGGATTATTCGGCAGAGAGGGAAGGTATCGCAACGCCAGATGCGTGCAGTCTTATCGCGCTATGCTGGTAAACATTGGTTGGTAGAGCGAGGGCCAAATAACTCCAATATTTACCAGTTAGCCATGTGGGACAGCGTGCAAACCGATAAAACCCCATAGATACTGGGCTTGACCGGCTTGTCAGCGGTATGACCAGCGAAAAACCCCATAGTTATTGGGTTTGACCAGTTTTTACAAATTTTTATATCGGCATAAAAAAGCCGTGAGCTAGCGCTACACCCTGCCCCCTCTGCCGTGTGGGTTAATGCGCAAAATGCTGGGGAGTTTGAATAGTTGGCCAAAAGTGATCTGCCCGGGATTGTCGAGTGCATCGAAGCACGTGATGCGGCCTATTTTCACCTGCCGCTTATAACTGGGACATCCAGCGGTAAGGTCGTATTGAGTCGCTGGCCGCTGTGATTATGATGGTTACCGCCCAGATACATTAGGGGCGGTGAGGTTATATCTTGTTGTCCTTCATAGTTTTCAGTCACCCCCGATAAGCCCTAGAAGCCCTAGAAGACAACGAAAATAACCAATACTGTTACGACAACAATAAGCCCGAGAAATTGACGGTTGCCTCGCGCTAACTCCTCGCCCCTCTTTCTCCTAGCGGCTTCTGCCCGCACCCTGATAACCTCATCCCTCTCGGCTCTCTCTGACGCCTCTCGCTCGGCAACCCGTGCCGCCTCTCTCTCTGTCCTAATTCTCTCTTGCTCCGCATTCCGCGAGGGGGCAGTTGTAACTCTCTCCTTGATGTATCTCCATTTTGCTTTTTCGGAGTCACCCTCGGCCTCTACGATGTGCTTTGCCCAGAGCGATTGTTCTAAATCACCCGCCTCAAAGAGTTCCAATTCCTCCGCATAGATATCAGGATGCGCCTCTTCCGCACCCATGGCGACCGCGGCATCATTTGCTGGAGTTTCTTCAACAGAGTCGGTTTGATGAGGCTTTAAAGTTGAGGGAGGTAATGGGGTACTTCCACCCTTTAGCCGATAACGGTTTAGGTACCAAATCCACAACGCGCAATAGGCCATAACGGCCACTACATAATCGGTTGACCAACCTTTACTACTGAGATAGCCCGGCGACGACACATTGGCACTTGCCCAGAGTACATAACCCCCAGCTATGACTGCGATGACGTCCAGAAAAATTAGAAACCCAATCTCATTTCGTCTGGCAGAAATTGCCGCTATCAAAGCCCAACTCGCGGCTATTTGTTCAAGCTCAGATAAAAAAACGGGAACTTGCAGTGCGTTCCACCAAAATATCCATTTCGGCAGTACGCCCGGCTCTTTAGACGTCCAAAATGCCATTCGCCCTCCGATCCAACTCCCCCGCACTAACCACCAACGGCAGTAACAGCAGAATGGCGAGTAGTGGTTTAGTCATCTTTCAAATCTTGCCACGTCTCATCGAGGCACTATTAGCTCCAGCTCTTCGAATTCCTTGCCGTAGCCCAATGATTGGCAAGTCCCCCGTTTTATTTCTATTGGCTGACACTGACCGTCTTCAAACGTAACGCACATTTCAAAAGTTACCAGCGTCACGTCACCTTCACCCCAAGTGTCGATACTCAAGCCGTGGAAAACTCCTAGAGGCTCGACAAAAAAGCCGGCCAACTGATTCTCGTTATGGTTTCCGCGCTGAACGAAAAAGGGGTGACGCTTTTTGGTGTAATCATTGTCATAGGTGACATAGGCTTCTGGTTTAAATACGAAGCTATGATCGCCAGTCGCTTCTTCCTGATTCTGCCGTAGCTCATAGGCTACTGCGAAGTCGTCGTCAGCGTTATCTATCCACTCCACGGTAATACGGCCCTGATCGCCGCCGTATTTATCATCCTCAAACTTGCATTCGTAGATGTACCTCTCGTTTGCCAGAGCAACCAAAGGCAGTAACAGCAGAATGGCGAGTAGTGGTTTAGTCATCATCACCGGCAATCGGTACTGGAGCCAGTGGTCGTACAGTTAATGATCTGGCCATTGATCGTGTAGGTATGGCTTTGCATTTTCGGGGTCGAGCGCCCGCCTAAAGAGCCTGTGGCGATGCCTGTGCCTAGCTCTATGAGCTTCATGCTTTGCTCCATTCGCCTGACCCGATCTTGCTCTTTGAGGATGGCTTCTTGTATCGCTTCTTGTCTGGCTAGTTGTTGCCTCTGGCTAGCCAACAATGCCTTCTGCTCTCTTTGTTGTTGGTCTAAGACAGCTTGTTGCTCGTCTCTCTGTTGCTCGGTTACTTGAGATGCAGTGGCTTGGTTTTGTTCGTTGATATACAACTGCATAGCGCATTCTGCGTGTGAGTCGGTGCCCCTTTCGAATCCAAACGAATCGCAGGCGGTGAGTCTGTCTTCAACACGCTTGGCCAATTCGGCCTCCACAGCTTGTTGCCGCTTTGTCTCTTTGGCCCGCTTTTCAGCCTCAATCTTGGCCTGTGAAATGCCGTTCTTCCATAATCCACTTATCACATCGCCATTAGCATAGGTCAGAGTGCCTTCTCCGTTTGGTTTGCCAGCTATAAAATTACCTTCGTAAACATCTCCATTTGCGAAGCGATAGATAGCAAATCCGTCAGGCTGATTTCCGTAAAAGCTTCCCTCCACAACATCTCCGTTGCTTTTTACCAATTTGCACTGGACTGGACTGACGTTGCTATAAGGGTGGTCAAGAGGAAGTGAGTTCTCTCGACCACACCGCCCCCCATTGAAAGTGCCGGTGATGACGTCACGATTTGCTTTAATCAACCGTCCTTTCCCTTGCAATGAGCCATTAGCGAAATACCCTTCTCGAATGTCTCCGTTAGGTAGCACTCCCCTCCCTTCACCAGTGGGTGTGTTCTTATGCCACTCACCGACGTAACTTTTCAACCAGTTAGACCCAGTGTAAGAACCAGTCCCATGCCGTAAACCATCTTTCCAAGCTCCGGTATAGGTATGACGAACATTTTTGTAAGTGCCATGGCCGTCGGGTTTTCCCACCAACCATGCTCCGGTATACGTTCCGTAACCCATATCCCGAATTTTTATGTCATAAAAAGTGCCTTGGCCGTGATACAAGCCGTTTTCAAATTCGCCGTCGTATTTTGTGTACTCACTCCAAGTCATCACACCACGACCATGAGGCTCTCCAGCCTCATTCCGCTCCCCGATATATGTTGGCTTAGCCTTACTAGAACTCTTTGTGCTTGGCCCGCTTGCGCATGCGATCAAGCAAATGGCTAGCATCAGAGACAAGGTGAGCTTTAACACGATAGATGACCTCACTGGGACGTCGGTCTTGTAATATCGGTAATTTACCTTAGCAGAGATCGAATCTCACGCCTAAGCGACAACCCCCTCCAGCAACTGCTCTAGCTCCTGTAGGAGATCATCTGACGAGCGCCGTGGCTCATCGCCAAAGGCGCCATCAAACAGGGAATAGTATTTACCCAGTATCTCGGCACTCTTCAGCTTTGCGTTGTCCGAACTATCATCAGACCGGAGTATGTCTGTCACTGCGACCAGTACCTCTTCTCTATCAGCAATCGCTGACGAAACTAATCTCTCGCTACATTCAGACTGTATCTCCGCAAGCCTAGGGGCCACCTTAGGGTGGACACTTAGCCGGTGTGCTTCACTCCAGACTGATTGCTCCGACATGCTCCGAGCGTCGTAGGCTTCCCTATACGCTTGTGACTTCGTTCTACCAGCGGCTATCTTGGTGCAGAAGGCTTCCTGTTTTTCTGTAAGTTGAGCCACCCCGAATAACCTCCCTGAACAAACGGTAATGTCCATTATATAATTGTGGTTATTATCTCAACAGGCTGGCTGGTAATCAACCTATCCGGTGAATTTGGCTATTCGCTCGCCCAAAATCCTATGCAAGAGAACATGGGACTCCTACTTTGAAAAAGGGGGGGTGGGGGGATGCCAAAGTGGCTACACAACTGGCTACAAAATGCAGGTGAAATGCAGTGATAAGAAATGAGTTGGGAACTAACAGCCGGGAGGAAACCGGCTAGAACGTTGGTCTTGGGGATACTCGGTGAGCGACAGTTAACTCGTTTGTAGACTTAGCAGGGGAGCGCCTTCAGCCACTCGGCCACTTCTCCGGATAGCAAAATCAGGGACTTACGTCGTTTTGCCTGAGCCTTGTGCCTGACTGGCTACAAGAGTGGCTACAAACCACCAATTAAACCCAAGACCGCTGTATTTCGCGAAGGTGCGAGGCTATCACACCTTCCGCCATTTGCGATATTACATGACCGTATAAATTCATTGTAGTTGCCGTTGACGCGTGCCCCGCCCGCCTGCTGACAACCAGTGGCGGCACATTAAGCATTAGCAATTGCGATATGTGGGTGTGCCTTAGTGTGTGGAGTCCATAACCCTTCTCGGCTAAGCCTGCTCGCTTAAGCAGGCGAGAAAATTTAGCATTCAGTGCACGCGGCGCCAAAACTGCCCCCTCAGCGGACGCAAACAGCCAGCCCTCGTGATTCCAGTGCGCGCCTAGAGAGTCGCGGTGAGCCTCCATGATCTCTCTGTGTCGCTCGATAAGGCAAAGTAAATGGTCATCGACATCGATCTGGCGTAAACCCCTCACGCTCTTGGGCGGTTTGAGGAAAACGCGGCGATCGCTCTCAGAAACAGATCGCCTCACATAAATGACACGGCGGTCTTGGTCGATATCAGCGAACTGCAGACCCGCCATCTCGCCACGCCGCATCCCCGTCAGCACCGCCAGATGAAAAAGGAGTGTGTTTGAACTAACAGCCAAAGCACCATTTCTCCTGAAAAACAGGCTCTCGGGTTTAGCCTCAGACTCCAATATCTGGGCCAATGTGCCCTGCTCGTCTGCAGACACTACTGGCCGTTCAATCTTTGGGCTTCGCGGTGGAGACACGTTCTCAGCCGGGTTCTTGTTGAGATACCCCCACCTAACTGCATCTTTGAGTGCGGTATTGAGCACGCGATAAAAACCGTTCACCGTCTCTTCCGAAAGACCATCTGACAGCTTGTCCGATAGGAAGTGCTCGATGTGAAGTACACCGAGCCGGGTAAGTCGCACAGAACCGATGGCTGGGCCCAGATGTTTATTGATAGCGTTTCTGTAACGGTCATTGGTCGCAGGTGCCTTATCGACGCGCTGGCGCTCAAACCATAGCGCTAGATAGCGGCTTA
>JGI24004J15324_10000855_pt1 | contig 12210 bp, 14 predicted proteins | sample LinPmetageLP32_FD_15324 | JGI IMG/M metagenome (IMG submission 15324)
ACCCATTTGTGCAATAGGCTTGCCATAACGTTTAAACTCTTGCTTAAACAGTCTAGTAAGTTCAGCCATTGTAATAGGCTTATTGTTACGAGCATCATTTACACGATCTAAAAAGTGGCGTGTAAACTCTACATCAATGCCCACTTTAGCAAACAGTTTGTCTGCAAACGTTTCTAGTTGGTCTAGGTCTGCTGGTGTTACTGCTTCATCATAGCGTAGTTTGCCTGGTGTGCTTTTTTTAATACGCAAAGGACGATGTGGAAAAAGTTTAACAACTAGTCCGCCGCTTAGTGGGACACCTATACTACCGCGCTCGTAAATGTCTTTGTAGTAGGTCTTTTCAAACTTGTTCACTAGATCGTAAAGTTTATATGCAGGCATATTGACACGCATTACATTTAAGTCTGCGCCTGTGTTTATAGCAACTAGCCATCTATGATGACCGTCGAGGATATAGTCATCGCTACTTGCAATAACTGCTTTTCTATTTGGCCCTAGTTCAATGTTCTTGGTCAATTGTTTCATAATGCCTTTATCACTGAACTCTTTTTGCATTGCGCTAAGATCACGAGCAGGAATAGTTTCCTTGGTAAACTTAGCACCATTCTTTTGTAAGTAATCTATAAACTCTTTGTAGTCATCACTTTTAATCTGCGGCATTTCTGCGCGGCTTTTTCCTAGTGTATCTTTTTCGTCAGGCTTTTCAATGCGTAGTTCATTCATCTTCTTAGTTTTCTTTTTCATAGCATTGATGTACTTGCGATACACACCAGCGGCACTTGCTTTGCCTGCTGCTTTTGCACGTTGTTCCATTGCTATAGCGGCTTGTATTTTGTGTGCATGTTTCTTGCCAGAACTTTTAATTTTACGCACACTTGCTTGTGCATCCTTGACTGTTGCAAACTTTAGTCCTTTGATTGTGCCTTTTGGATTTTCATCTGTGTATAGGTCACTGTGTTTTTTGCTACCAGCCTTTTGTCCTTTTTTGCGTGGTATACGTTTGCCTTCTGCCATCATTAACGCACTAGCAGGAATAACACCTTTGTATGCCAGAGTACTATCATCATCCATTACATTTGGATCATCGCCTAGTTTAGTCATGTCCAACTTGCTAGTATCAATAGCAAACACAACAATTTCGTCTATGTATTCATCCGGCACTTCTTCATTTGCTTCTGCATGACTTTCTGCAACACTAGGATCTCTAGCAAGGTAAACATGTCCAGGAAGACTATCTTCCCATTGTGTTTGTGCGCCACTACCGCCTAGTCCGTTTTTCATAATACTGTCTACAAATGGTCCGTATGTAGCGTGATATAATACATCAGCATCCTCAGTGATGCCTAAATTAAACAGTTTATTAGGTGTAGTATTCTTAGTTGCTTTTTTATCGTGAAGTTTAGGCTTACCAGATCCAAGACCTAGTTTTTTGACATTACTATACTCACTGCCAATAGGAGCATCCTTGGTAGCGTTCTGTTTAGTAATTTTGCCTACACCAAATTCACCTAGTTTCATTAGGCTTTGCCTTTACCAAATAGTTTCTTGCGTTTCTTAAAGTCACCTGAAACTTTATCAGCAACTTTAGTCACTGCGCCTTTGACGTTATCCATAAAGCCTTCTGTTTTCTTTTTGTTGTGTTTGTCTTTTATAGCACCAATTTCTTCTGCGCTTGCGCCACTGCCTGCTGCACTTTGTATTGCTGTCATTCCATCTTTGCCATATTTTTTTACGCCCGCACGATAAAGTATACCACTTTCACTTAGTCCAATATTCTTTCTGCACCCATCAATCATTTTAGTGACTTCAAAATGTTCTGGACTATTCATCGGACATTCCATTTCCTTCTTATACAGTTTCATTAGTAGCATACGCATAGGTTTGTGATCATCAGCCATTGGATCACCGCAGTGTTCTGAAATATCTTTATCAATTCCTTTGCTTGCTGTACCACCACGCTTGCGCTGTTGTGCTAGTTCGCTGTATGCTTCTTGAATACCATCATTATATGTTGCAAGTAACCCCATGTAGCGATCAAAGTTATCTTGTATTCCTTTAGCATCTTTTACTTTAGCAAGGTTAGAAACATTTGCTGCCATTTCACTTACTTGTTTAAGCGCACTGCTAATACTCATTGTGCCGATGCCACGAATAGCAACAACACTGTTCATTGGATCATCTTTGTTAAAGTCTGTAATTTCCTCATTGGCAGGTGTAAAATGTTCATGCATACTTTCAGCATAATACGGATTGTTAGGATCAGCATCGCCTGCTTCATCAGTCCACCAATCCAGTTCATACTTTTCACCATCCTTAAACATTTTTTTCATGCCTAGAATACGCTTTTCATATTCCTCTTTTACTGGTTGTGTACGTCCTTGTGTAACATCCATCACAAAGTTTAGTGTTACTGCATTTGCAGTTAGACTGCCGCAACGAGCGCCTACTTCATTTTTTAGATGATCTATTAGTATGCTACCACTACACTTTGCTAGTTCATCACTAAGTTCTTCTGGCACTTCTAAATCAACATAACAGTAAACAAAATCATAGTGTGGTGCTGGTGATCCGTGCAGGATATATTCGTCTCTAACGACAATACGCTTAAATCCATCTTTATGATGCCAAACAGTTTGTTCATCAGTTGCTTCTGCAGGTTCGCCAAATGTTTTTTCTAAAAACTGGCTGTAATCTGCTGCTTCTGGATGATCCCATTTACTATAGTTTGCTTCCCGCACAATTTCATTTTCAGGTAACGTGTGTCCACCTTCCATAATCGCTTGGTATAATGTTTGTTTTCTCTGTTTCATATTAATGCTCTCAACAAGTGCTTCAACTTTTATACATGCCTCTAGTATATAACAATCATCCGCACCCATTTCAATAAGTTGATCTAATATTGCATCGGCACGGACTAGTTGTTCTACAATTTTTTGTGACATAGTGTTGTGTGTTTTTGGATCATAACGTCCAAATAAATCTGTAATCATAGCCTTTTGTGTTTCATTGTCTGCAACGGCAAAGTTAGCACGAAACTCACTTGCACTACGCATAGGCTTGCCTAGCACATTAAACTGTAGTGTAGGAACAGTGATAATGTAACCATGTTCTGACATTGGTCGCATATCTTTTTGTGCTGGTTGATAATAACTAGGACTACCATCTTTTTTAGGTTTGAATGAAAAGCGAGGATCTTCAGCCATATCCTTATCACTGACCGCAAACAACGCTGTTGTGTTTTGGGGATCAAAGTTGTCTGTGATTTCAGTTGCTTGGTATGGATTTTTTGTTTGAACAACACGGCTTGGATCAACGCCAGTTAGCGCCATCATTGCCCGCTTTTCATCAAACGTAAATGGTGATTTAGGGGGATCTACTTTATTACTCGTAGCAATGTATACACGATTTTTTCCGAATCGTTTGACAAGAGCATCATAAACACTTTTATGACCTTTATGGAACGGGTGAAAACGACCCGGATAGATTACGACTGTATCCATTATTAATCCCTAAAACACAGTGTATTTATGCGCTAAAGGTTTTCCAATAACCAAATGTAAATAGGAGTTGTAAAGCGAAGTGTAGTTTTGCCATTCCATGAAAGTTTAGTAGCATCAAATCCTGTAGCACTATCTGCGTCAGGATCAATTGGCTCATACTTTAAAGTATCTTTTTGGTCAAATTGGAAAAAATCTAGTTCAATATCATCAAAACTAATGCTGTTTATTACTACACGTTTATCTTTGCTAATTGCACCATCATCGCCTATTTCAACATCCTTCTTTGCATCTTTATTATAATACTCGATAGTTAAAAAGTTTTCAGTGTCATCTTCAATTTCTACATCAATTTCAACTAGTGTATCAGTTTCACAAATTTCACTAAACTGCGGAAATCCATTGAGGCTAATGTTTACAAACGGATGTTCGCTTACTGCATTATGTGTAACAATACTTAGGTTAACTTTAATATTAATTGTTTCCAATTTTAATTTCTCCTATGTCTGGTTGAAATCTATGATAGCCAACATGTGCAAGTTGAACTGTTGTATCTGCATAAACTATGCCTCCGAGTTGCCGCCATCGTCTGCAAAAACTCCAGTCTTCTGTTAAGTATTGTCCATTACTGTCTATAGTGCAGTTAAAAAAATCATATGCAGGACCAGCAGCATCTAGATACTTTTGTGCGCCTTGATCAATCATTGCTTCAAATACAACTCGGGCAATAAGCAAAAATCCTGTGCCTATTGTTCCTACTTCAAATAAATTTCCTTTGTGTTTTCCGTTATCAATTGTGTTTACAACCATCTTAGGTGGCAATACCTTTTGTGGATATATCCCGCCTACAACATCTACATCGTGGGACATAAGTTTGATTATATCTTCGTTGTTCCATTGTATATCAGCATCCACAAACATTAAATGACTAGCATCACCTGCTAAAAAACGTGCAACACAACTGTTGCGAGCTTTGTTTACATTGCTTTCATTAGCAAGTGTATCTAGATCAAATGGAATTTTTTCCTTTACAGCAAATGCTGTCCATTGTAGATAACTGTTAAAACATGCTTCAGTAATGTTACCGCCATAGCAAGGTGTCATGAAATGTATTTTATGCATTGTATTCCAAACTGTTTAGCAAGTTATTAATTCTATGTACCTTAGGAGATAGAAAGTGATCTTGATTATGTTTTAGTACATCTGCAATAATTTTCTGTATGCGCATGTGATGTCTATCACTTAGCCCGCAAAGATCAAAACTTATTTTTAACAGCGCACTCATACGTTCTCTGTGATCTGTTTCGGTATCATATGTTTCCCTAATAACATCATCAAATGTTTTATAACCTAAACTTTTTAGCAGTGCTAAACTTCCAGGATTTCCTATTAGAATAAAAGGTTGCATGTTTAGTATAGGCTTAAATGTTTTTTCTGTCAAGAAGCATGTGTCGTTATCAAAGTGTGTTTCTACTACAAAGTTAAAATATGCATTCTGATAAAAGTCGTGATTAATTAGTTTGTGATTGTTGTGTTCACTATCTGAAAGATCGTCGCATTTAAATGGCATTTTAAGTTCAAAACTTAGAACGTCTTGCTGCAGTGTATCGTCATACTGTTCCCACTGACTAAAATCATCTAATCCAACATGACTTGTGGCATACTTGTATCCTGTATAGCTAAAATACCCATGCTTGGTAACATCTAAATTATGCAAAAAACTTGCATATATTTTACGCCATGCTTTGTCTGCACGATTTAGACAGGTAAACTTTTTATCACGTTTTTCTAAATTATGTTTCTTAACAAAATTGTTTTCGATAACCTGCAGGTATCTATAATACAGTTCATTGTTCTGAAAGAATATAAAAGGGTGTTTGTCTCGTAACAGATAGTTGCTAGTCACTATTCTTATACTATCCACACTAATATTCCAAGTATCGCACATACGTTGAATGCTTGTATTAATTTCAGGATCTGGATTATCCCCTTCAGAGTAATAGAAAAGCACACGAAAGTCACCGCTAATAAAACGATCGCGGCTATAATCATCCATTAGTGCTATGTAATCTATTTCTGGATCCCAGATATTTAATTCAATAGGATAGTATGCACTAGCAGTTCTTGTAATATAGTCTCCAACTAGCGTACAATTTTGCGGTACCTTATCAAGTTTACAATACTTTAGAAATCTAAACTCCGCACTAAAAGGTGGAGTAACACAAAGATCCCACCACTTTTCAGTGTTAGGTACCAAAGTATCATCTTTTATTAGGTTCGGAAGGAAACCATGCTGGTTCCTTTTATCGAACAACCATTGTATCATCGAATGTGGTCCTTATTGACCGGTTGCTTCTACTGTAAAATCTTCTATGTGCGTTGCTAGTACATCCACGATTGCTTCAACAACACGCTCATCTAAATCTTCTGCTACACTAAACTCAATGCTTTCGCCTAGTTCCGTTGCGTAGTATGTAGCATCGTTGTCATCGTCTTCAAGGCACACTGTTTCACAAAAAGTGTGTACAGCCATGGCAATAGTCTCCATTTGCTGTTCACTTAAACTTGCACTTGTAAAACGTATATAACTCATTAGTGTGCCATAAAAATATTATTAATAGACCCTGCAGTAAATGCAGTCACTTCAATACGAATCCAAACAAAGTTACCTGTAAAGTTATTAAAGAAACTATTGGTAATTGCTGTACTACCATCACTTTCGTTTACAGTCGCAATATCAACAAAGTCTGTAGTTGCTGGATCTTTTACAAGTGTGCCTTGTATTTTTACCGTGCCTACTAATGATGTTACACGAGTTTGTATAGTGTGTACTCCATCACTAAATCCATAGTAACCATCACCTTTAACTTTGTCGCTGTTAAATGCTGCAGCACTGCCATCATAGTTACCCGCGGCAGTGCCGAAAGTTGTTGATACCAATAGTGTGGTGCTGGTTGTTGCTGGCATTACGCTTCCTGAATAACTTCTACTACTTTTCCTACACCTGCTAGTTCGCCAATTACTGCTTCTAGTTGTGATAGAATTTCTGGATTAAGAGGCGGATGTGCCTCTTGATCATCTTTAAGTAATTCACTTACTTTGATTACTAGCATTTGCTCATTAAGTTTAGCCATTAACTAGCACCTGTAAATGCCATTACGCCTTCGGTTGTTAGTGCGCCAAATGAACGTACTGGTAGTACATCTGAACCACTGATATCAATGTCATTAGGGCCAATACTGGTTGTAGTTGCGCCATCATCTTTACCAATTAATCTAATACGAGTCTGCAATTCTGCATGACTGTCGATGTTTTTGTCCATAATTAGCATTATTGTTCCTGCATTACTGTTTGTAACAAAGTATGCAAGTGGATTAAGTTCCATAATAATTGCTTCTACTGCTTCATTTACAGCATCATCTTCTGCTCTCAGGTCAATAGCACTATTGGAAGCATTTTGCACTGTTAACAAATAACAGTGACATCCAGTTTCATGCTGTACTCCTACTGTCATATGACTAGTGCCGGTAGTTCTTGTTACTGTTGGCATTGTTCTGTATCTCCTATATAATTATATAGTATATTTATGCTATCTCATGCTTTGGCTTGCGCCCACGCTTCTTGTGTTCTTTAAATGTGCCATCAGGTTTGATGTTGTATGCTTTAGCAAAACGTTCTGGTAGCATTCCTTCTACATCATGTATAGCACCAGCTGGCATACTAGGATACCAATAAACATCCTTCTTTATAAAGATATCTTTGCCGCCTAATCCCTTGCTTTTAACACGAGCATACACCAGTGTTTCTTCTGTTACAAGTTTACGCTCTACTAGTGTACTAAGAAGTGATTCGTTCATCATTTAATTTATTTCCTTAATTTGATATTCAACAATTTTGTTAATGTAAGATCCAAGTTTAAATTGTACAAGTTGTAGCATTTTTTCGTTAGTGATGTAGCCAATGCTTTCTCCACACCATGTACCCCATCTACGAATAGTATCATTATTGGTAGTACGAATATGATCTGGATATTGTGCTGACCAATTTGCCCAATCTGTATACTGTTCATACGTCATTCGCTCGCCAAGTATTTGATATTTAAATTTACCATAGGGCAAACGTTTTTTACGATATCTTATATTACGCTCTATTACTGTGCCTGGAAAATAACGAATTGCTATTAAATCAAGCATAAGATCAGTAATATCGTCTTCTTTGATCTTTAATCTAGTTACATACTCTATTAATTTTTGTATTCTATCTAAGTTATCAGAGTAGTAGTTTAGTGTTTGACTTTCTACACGGACACGATCACCCCATTTGCTTGCATAGCGTCTAAGTGTGCTTGTAAAACTTGTGCCATATTCTGTGTCAATTTTCCACCCCCAATTATCAATTGTAGGCACACGCATTAGTTGTGGATAATGATAGCGATACATATGAACGCTAATTCTATATAGATATTTGCCGTAAAACAGTCTGTCGTTATGCTGTAACGGGAGGTTGTACTGATTGCTCAGAGCCTCCAGCTTGTGTGATAGTTCCATCAGTATGCCTAAATTTAATAACGAGTTTGTTGTCTACATTTCTAATTTTAATTTTACAGCCTTTCTCAGGATTGTCAACCGTTATTTGTTTAGCAATTGGCATTCGTAAAAGCGTATCAATGGCACGAGCCATCGGTCTTGCTCCCATTTGTGCATCATAGCCTTGGTTCAGAATAAGATCAACACTTGCCTCATCAACGTGTAGTGCATAGTTCTTTTCTTTAAGTTGTATTTGCAGTTCTTTAATAAACTTCATACATACCTTACGCTTTGCAATTTCACCAAGTGGACCAAACTTGCATACTGCATCAATACGATTGCGGAATTCTGGAGCAAAAAACTTCTTGTATGCATCATCTGTTGCTTCTGTATGATGCTCTTGTTCGTTAAATCCAATTACACGTTTTTCTGCTTCTGCTGCACCCAAGTTAGTTGTAAGGATAACATAACTGTTACGAGCATCTACACGCTTGCCGTTTGATCCTGTAACAAAGCCTTCATCCATCAACTGTAGCAATACATTGCTTACATCCGGGTGTGCTTTTTCAATTTCATCAAACAGTATAACACTGTGTGGATTACGTTCAATATCACGGATAAGCAATCCACCACTTAGATTACTATCCTCAAAACCTACATATCCTGGAGGTGCACCGATAAAACGTGCAACTGCATGACGCTCTTGATATTCACTCATATCATATCGTAGAAGTTTCATTGTATTTGCTTCTGCAAGTTGTTTCGCAAGTTCTGTTTTGCCTGTGCCAGTTGGACCAGTAAACACAAAAACACCTAGTGTTTTATCACGCTTGTTAAGTCCTGCTTTAGCAACCCAAACTTTTTCTAGAACACCATCGACTGCTTTGTCCTGTCCAAACACCTGTGCTTTAATGCTTGCTTCAATGTCCTGAGGTTTTACTGTATCTTCGTTGTCCTCGAGTTGTGCAATAGGAATCTTTGCAAACCTAGAGATTTCTTCTAGGATGTTTTGGCGATCAATAACTGCATCCTTTACGCCAAGCCTGCGCTGCTTTGCACTAGCACTGTCTATCATATCAAATGCTTTGTCTGGCAATCTCTTGTCTGTGAGATAACGCACAGTCAAATCTACAGCATCTACTACTGCTTGTTTAGTAATCTTACAACCGTGGAACTTCTCGTAGTATTTCTTACTGTTCATAAGAATCTTTTTAGCAAGTGCTGGTGTAGGTTCTGTGACAGTAATGTGATAGAAGCGACGCATTAGCGCACGATCTTTTTCAAAACTGCTAGTGTACTCTTCCCAGGTTGTGCTTGCAATAACTTTAAGTTTGCCTCTGCCCAAGTAAGGTTTTAGCATATTAGCAAAGTCTGTGCCTCCACTGCCGCCTGCACCTGCACCTTTAAGAGTATGTGCTTCGTCAATAAACAAGATACACTTTTTCTTTTGAATTAGGGCACCTAATACTTCTTTGACACGTTCTTCAAACTGTCCACGATATTGTGTGCCTGCAAGCATCGTTGCTACATCTAGATTATAGACTATGTGATCTTGTAAATATTCAGGCACATCTTTATTAACAATTTTTACAGCAAGTCCTTCTGCAACTGCAGTTTTACCAACACCCGGATCACCTACCATAAGCACATTGCTTTTATTACGCCGTGCAAATGTTTGTGTAATATCATCAATAATATCATCTCTACCAATAACAGGATCCAGTGTTTTTTCTTCAGCTTGTGTGTTTAAATTTTCACAGAACTCATCTATTACACCATCCAAATACTGCATCTGTTGTTTATTAAGTTGACTGCTTTTAGTGTTTTGTTTAACAAAACGAATAAATTCATCTTTGTTTACATTATACTTCATTAAAAAATAACTGCTATGACTATTGTTTTCACTCATAATACTAATAAAGATGTCTAACAAATTAACCATATCTCTGCCACTAAACAACACACTTGTAAGCGCACGATTAAACACACGCTCTAAACTTTGTGTTTTTACCTGGCTTTTGCTGTGTGATGATTGAAATACATCGGCAACATGGCTCTCTATATCTAGTTGCAGATCGTTTAGTTGTATTCCAAAATTAGTTAACAATTTTGCAAAGTCAGTGTTTTTAAACATACCTAATAGCATATGTTCAGTGCTGATATAAACATGTCCATACTTGCCAGCAATTTTGCCTGCTGTTTCTAGTGCCTGATCTACTTCTCTAGCTGTTTTCATTGTTGCTCATCTCTTAATTTTGTACATATATTTAATTGTTGTTGTGTTAAGTTTTCAGGTATTTTTACTAATACTTGCACGATCAAATCCCCTCTTATATTTGATTTGTCGCATAATCCGTGATTGGGTATTTTCAAAGAGTTACCGTACTGTGTGCCTGCAGGAATATTTAAGTTTATTTTTTTATTTTCAAGTGTGTTAATCTGAACTACTGTGCCTATTATAGCATCCCAAGCACTTACTGTCAAGTGCATTTTTAAGTTATCACCTTCTCTTGTAAACACTGCATGTTCGTTTACATTGACTATAACAGTAAGATCACCTGGTGGTAAGTTACTGTGTGTCTTATCTCCTAACGCACCATATTTTATTTTAGTACCGTTGTTAATGCCTTTGGGTATTCTAAGATTTACTAGATGTCTACTGCCATCAGTGTGTCTAATACTAACTGTTTTTTCCTGATCTAATAATATTTCTTCTAGTGTACAATCTATGCTAATCGCTAGATTTTTATTTTGCCTTGCTCTATGATATTCACGTTTACTAGGATGAAAACCCGCGCTACCAAACACGCTAAACATATCATCAAATACGCTGTCCATGTTACCAGCATTTATTTTAATGTTTTGTTTTCGACTATTACGGTGATCAAATGCTGCACGTTTATGCGGATCTTTAAGAATTTCGTATGCTTCACTCACGGCATGAAATGTGTCAACATCACCACCACCATCAGGGTGATGCTGTTTTGCTTTGTTGCGATATGCTGATTGTATATCTTTAGGACTACATGTAGGTTCGAGTCCTAGTACATCATAATAGTTCATAACTGTAATTATACTATATTAGGACTCAATTGTAAATTACTTTTTGGCTTTGCCCACTGCTTGTGCACCAAAGAATGCTGCCACAATCGCAGCAACCGATACAAAGTATACTGCAGCCATATCGCCAAGAATCTTAGCAGCTTGATCAACGCCAACTAGTACTGCAATTAATACAATTGCAGGATACAGTAACATACCAGACAGACTAAACCATGCCATCTTTCGCTGTGCATCACGCATTGCATCTGCATCTTCTAATTCTTTACGTTTAAATTCCAAGTACATTGCCTCTTCTTGTTTGGTTACATGTCCATCGCCGTTCGAGTCCGCCGGATGAAATGTTCCTGTTGCTGCTCTTACTGCAGCAATATCTTCTTTTGTTGGTTCAGCCATCTTCTCTCTCCATCTTGGCTATGCGAGCCTCTAACTCGTCAATTTTATTTGTAATTTTTGGATACTTTACACGCCATGCATTTGGATCATTTTGTAACCAAGTCCAGCCCCAACGTAGTGCCAAGTACTCTAATGTGCTATCAAACTTACCCACAGCCCAGATAGCCATGCGTGTGTCTTTAAACCAGAACAGAAAAGCAGCACCAAATATACTACCAAATATTCCTGTGTAAATCCATAAGCGATCACTCGCCATGCTCTGTATCATGTCCCACATTATTTCGTATCCTCCAGTTCATACGCTCCACAGTGTCGTCTCTATCTACCACCGGTTGCAGTGTTGTATTTAACTGTTTAATACTACAAATCCAATTAATTACTCCGTGTCTTGGTCCGAACACGTCTTTGGATTCTTTTTTAAAGTTGTTAGGATTAAAAGTTGCTACAGGCATCCAATACATATGGTAATTAAATGATTTTAAGTAATCATATATTGCACTATAGGTATCAATATCCTGCATCTCTATGAGCATATTAGGCTGTTGATAAGTGAGAACATTAGTCATACCTTTTAGTATTCTTAATTCAAAACCTTCTGTATCTATCTTTACAAAGTCAATTTTTTCTATGTTATAACTGTCAATAGTACTTGTTAAACAAGATCCATTTGATTCTACAAAGATAGTTCTTCCAAAGTTAAAGTCTGTATAACCAGAACATTCATCATCACT
>JGI24004J15324_10000857_pt1 | contig 12198 bp, 14 predicted proteins | sample LinPmetageLP32_FD_15324 | JGI IMG/M metagenome (IMG submission 15324)
ATGAGTTAGGACAAGCAGTAGCAGTGGGTGCGCTTCTTAAAGGTCAAGCTCAACGTATGACCATTGTTCCTAATCTAATATCTCAAATCAGAAACATTACAGGTAACGGTATCGCCCTCGCACAGAATGGAAATCTTAGTCGCAACTCTGATTTTGTTGATACGTTTCGTTTGATTGCTGCAAATACTGATACGTTAGATGATGTGGGTTTAAAGAAACTAAGTCGTGAACTTGGTGCGTTAGGCGTTATGGATACTAGCCTTGTGACAAGTGCCTTGAGAGACTTTCGTGACATGGCTAAAGAGTTTAAAGTTGCCGGAAAGCTACAGTCTTTTGCGGACGATGCTTCGTACAAACTCATCCCTTTTATGCAGCAACTTGAGAACTTGTATTCAAACTCTGATTCATATTTTAAATTAATGGCGGTGTTTGCAGAGCAAGGTAAAGTAGCAAATGCCTTGTCCAAAGCGGGTATAGATATAAACAATGTCAAAGATCCAGGGCTGTTTGAAGTTATTAAAAACTCTTTAGTTGATCAAGGGATTGCCAAAAAAAGAAGCACCAGAGGTGGCTCACTGTCTCTAGATGCTTCTCCTGCAAACTTCTTACTCACCATGGCGGGAGATACAGTAAAAGACACAATGCCTGTGTATAGCCGTGTTGGTAAAGCTATACGTCGCCTTGATGCAATCCCTGTCTTCGGTAACTTTACATCGTTTGCCTCAGAAAACATTCGTAACGCAGCTAATACCTTGTCCCGTGGGGTGCGAGAGCTTTCATTCAAAGCAGATGATCAATTGATCAAAGCCTTGGGCCCAGACAATGCACGGATATTAGAGCGTCAGATTCGTGGGATCGGGTCACAACGTTTGATGTCTTACCTGACAATGTCTACCGTTATGCCTGCTGCCATAACCAAATCCTCAATGCTTGCAACTGGAACCACGGAACAGGAACTTGAAGCCGCTAAAACATTAGCCGCAGACTTTTATGGAGGACATGCGTTAGGTATAATTAGTAACGATGGTCGTGGAAAGATGGAACTATTTGATCAGAGTTATGTATTCCCTCATGCCTTTGTTACAGATCCTGTTCGTAAAGCTCTTGAGGTCTATAACGAAAGAGGTGAGCTTGGTAAGAGTGAAGCGGATCAGATCCTAACCGCATCTTGGGGTTTGGTTCAAGGCTACGCCGATCCGTTTCTTTCTGAATCTCTTTTCTTTGAGAGAGTTCGGGATGTTCTTCCACAAGCATGGATTGGTCGAGATGGAGAAACACAAACGGGTTCTAAAGTATACGGCTCTGGAGATAGCTTTGGCGATAAGATGTCCAAAAGTATTACCCACATTATGGGTACATACATCCCTGGATATGGTCGAATGTTTGTTGAAGAAAGGTCTGGAAAATTTCAAAAAGGTAGATTGCTTCGTGGTCTTACAGGAGAAGTAGGAACAAGAGGTCAAGATTTTACAGCCAATGAAGAATTAGCTCGTACCATTACAGGATTCACACCCATTCCTATAAATGTAAGAACAGATTTTCGGTTTAAAGGTGGTGAGTACTTACCTCTACGATCTTCAGCTAAAAGTTCTGCTAACCGCGAGATCAAACGTGCGGACGCTACAGTGCCAGAAATGATCGGGGCTTGGAACACTTACCTAGATAACCTTTACCGTGAACAGAGCAAGCTCTTCTTCAATGTACAAGCCGCTCGTGCCATAGGTGGTAGTGATCGAGAGATAAGAAGTGAACTTAAACTAGCAGGAATGGGTGGTGCAGAGATATCTGCCATCCTTCGAGGCGATTTCTGGCCCGGTCTAGCTTCTAAAGAACTGATCAAGGACACCAAAAAAGATATGAGATCTGAAGACAAGCGTCGGTCAATAAATGAAATCCCGTGGTCAACCTTTAATCAACTGTCAAATGATCGCCGGAACATGAAACTAGAACCTGTTATTGGAAAAGAGGAACGAGAGGCAAGACTTCAAAGTCGGCAGGCGCAGCGAGAAGCTGAATCCCAAACAGCGCAAGCACAAATAATAACACCTTCAGAAATAACACCTTCTCCACAACTACCTCCTGTACAGGTTCCTGTTCAAGCTCCTCAAGCTAATGTAAATGTGCAACCAAATGTACAACCCCCTGTATCACAAACCAATCCTCAATCTATGTTGCCGTTCTTGGGTAGCAATCCATTCGATGCTTTGAGAAACTTAGAGCTACTGCAACGGTTGCGAGGAACTAATCCTCCTCCTCAATAGTAAGTTTAATACCGTTACCACCAAACATCTTTACTAACTCATCAGCCAGTGCCTCTGTATCATCAATGACCTCTTGATCATTAGTAAGAGTTGCAAGGTTAAGAGTGACGCCTATGAACTCCATCAGAGATTCAACTTGCATTGGATGCATTTGTCTTAGCCCTAAGCTTTTAAAGTTCTTTTCTATCATTATGTTATATCTCCCCAATCATTTTGAATATCTACGTCAATTTTAGAAGGGACTTTGAGTGCAATACCCGTCTCCATAATCTCTTTAATCTTGTCGGTTTGCTCTTGATTTTCTATGTTAAAACATAATTCATCGTGTACCGTAAGCATAGGAGTAAGTCCCTCGTTGTAGCAATCGAGCATTGCTTTCTTAGTTTGATCTGCTGCTGAACCCTGAATCAATCTGTTTAACGCCTTGTAAGTAAACGCTCTTTTAATCAAAGGTCCGTATTCTTTTTGTGCCTCGTCATGCCGCAAAGGTTTTCCTGCACCAAACTTCTTTGGCTCCCACAGTGGGAAGCGGCACTTGCGTCCAAGCAAAGTTCGTATCTGACCAAACTTAGATGCCTGCTGCATTGCAAGTTCTGCAAGAGATTTAACAAACGGAACTTTACTTTGATGATTGTCCATCAGTTCCCTCGCATCTTCCTTTGAAATGTCTAACTGGTTGGCTAACTTACCCACACCCATGCCATACATAATCCCCAGGTTCACAGTCTTAGCTTGCTTACGATCAATGCCTGCTATGTCTGCTACCATCTGGTGCAGATCTACATCACCTGTATTAAATTCATCGACGATCTGATCCACCATGTCATGCCGATTGACCCCTCGAACCGAGGCTGCAAAGTGTACAAGGAGCCGTGGCTCTTGGCTTGAGTAGTCGAAAGATCCCCACTTGCATCCATCGTTAGGAACAAAAAGGCCACGGATCAGTTTCTTTATATCCTTATCTCTGGCAGGTATTTGCTGGAGATTCGGATTGGAGCTTGAGAACCGACCCGTGACAGTGCCACCCTCATCGCGTCTCGTAGAGTGGAGCTCCGTATGGATACGTCCATTGTGCTCATGTCGAAGGATGCTGTCAATAAAAGTTGAATCGGCTTTGTCAAATTCTCTGAGCTTGACAAGTGTCTTACATACATCAGATGGATGACTCGTTAGGAACTCTTTCGTAAAGCTTGGCGCACCCTTCTCGGTTCTTGGATACGGTATATCAAGCTTATCAAACATCTTTGCAATCGATGCCGACGCCCATATGTCTACGTCTAGTCCTGATTCTTTCTTGATAAACTTTCGAAATGAATCCGTTTTCTTCTTGATTAGTTTCTTATTTACATCAGCTTTGTCCAGGTCAACCTTCACGCCTTGTGTTCGCATGTCCAACATGCACGGTATTAATCCTATCTCAAGGTGCCAGATGTCCCACAACTCTTCCTTTTGTAGTATTGGTTTGAGTGCATCCCATAGTTTGAGTGTAGCGACAGCGTCCTGTTCCGCATATGCACCCACATACTTGGGCGGTAGCTTCCACATCTCAGCCTTTGGATCTATGCCCCACTCTTTCGCAGCTGCCTGTAGGAGCTTCTCATCTTTCCGCTGAGAGATGTAATCCCTTGCCATGGCATCCAACCCGAAAGACCACCTGTTCTCGTCTACAAGAGCCCCTGTGATCATCGTATCGACTATCTTACCCTCAATCTCAATGCCCTCGGCGCGTAACCAACCTGCATCGTAGGTAGCGTTGTGCATAATCACATTCATATCTGGCACAGACAGTTGTTTCGTGAGCCATCGCAACGTGAACTTCGGATCTAGGTTGTGCCCGTTTGAATGCCGGATAGGAAAGTACCCTTGGTATTCCCCTGCTGCTACGGCTATGCCTATGATGTATCCATCGTTTCGTGCCCACCCAGGGCCTAGTGTTTTGATGTTTGGATCATAGGTTTCTAGATCAACTGCTATCTCCTTGTAACCTGTGAGGTCTGGGAACTCTGGAGGTATGTTCCAGTCCACATCTACTAGATCCATTTCACCTCGGATCTGGTAGTTTTGATCACTTCCGAATAGATTTTTTTGCATCTCTTAGTATCTCCTCAACGCTTCGTTCGTTTCTTGTGACAAACTCTGCACCTAATGCTGTATATCCTGCCTTATCAATCCACGAATCCTCGTGGTCTATAGTCTCAAGTAGTCTGCTTGTTTTAACCCAGTCCATCATCAACGCGACGTGAGCTGCGGTTAGGTATCCGTGGGATCTTAACGCCCCACTTACGATTATGTTCCATCCCTCTGCAATGCGGTCATGGTTTTCGAAAGCGTCCCCGTAGTCTTTTGCACGAGGTCCGTTAACTAATTTTTCTGCTGCTTCTAGTAGTTCTTTTCTGTTCATAACATGTACCTGTATTTGTTTCCTGTTAAAACGATATAGAGATTGTGTCGTGCTCTTGTTACGCCGACATAAAAGGCTCGATGCTCATCATCTGGGTGGTCACTGTTCACACATGCAGCGGTAGACTTATCCAACACTACACAGTTGTCATCCTCTCCACCNTTCATTGCNTGAAACGTTGAGACTTTGATACGGGGTTTAGAAGTNAGATCCTCACCTCTACGATANATNGCTTCGATGTAATCTCGTTCCTTGTAACTTACTTTTAATATATCATATGCCGCGTGACTTGCATCTCGGAGCAAACCAAACTCATCCAGAAGTGTATCCATGTCTACTTCATCCTCGGCACTCAAGACCTCCAATAGTTTTGAGGCACCTCGTTTAACAACGGCATCTTCCCCTTGCTTGGGTACAGCAGCGTAAAGTCTTTTGATCCGTTCTGTATTGATCTTCTTACCTTGGCACAGATCATCCCATGTCATCATGTTCTCAACCAGTTTCTCTGAGATACTAGGTCTGCCCTTGATAGAATATTTAAACCCAGAGTTCCGCAGAAAAGAAGCAACGTCCCTGACATATCTGTTTGTTCTTGTCATGATTGTCCAAGACCCTTCATTCAAAGGGATTTGATCTATGTAATAGACATACTCAACAGTGCCCAGTTCATCACGGGGATCAAACTTCTTTTCAATACGCCCGTCGATGCGGTTGGCTATATTAGCTGCCAGTTCATGGACACGTCTTGGTATACGGTACGACTGCGTTAGGTACTCAACATTACTAGAGCTTTGAATAAACAGGTCTACATTAACACCAGTCCAACGATGTACAGCTTGGTCATCGTCTCCTGCAATAATTATCTTCCCTGCACACTCAGACATACCCTTAACCATCTCCCATTGTAACGGTGTGAAGTCTTGTGCCTCATCCACAAACAAGTAGTCTAGGTTTGGATACTCACCCAATTCAATGTACCGTTCAATCATATCAATGAAGTCCACCTTGCCAGTGGTTCTTTTGTACTCTTGCAACGTCTCCTGAAACTGCACCGCCTTGGCATAGAACAAAGTAAAGTTGTTTGTTGCGCTGAACTCATCCTCAAGACTAACCATGCGATACCTCGAACGACCATCCATCTGTAGGTAGTCCTGACCTGTTCCTCCTAAGTTGGGAGTACGCATTCCATCATCCAGATTAACATCGTCTTCTTTTTCAAACGTCAATCCAATTGGTTCCCCGATAGACTTGTAGTCAGCAAGCTTCATCACATCTTCAGGTTGTAAGCCCAGACCATGAAACCCAAGAGAGTGACTGGTTCTCATGAACGGGAAGTCCTTGGACTCTAGGTTAAACTGGGAACATGCACGGGTAATCATCTCCTCAATGGCTTTCCGTGTGAAAGATATCACACCTATNCGNGAAGGATGGACTCCGCTTTGCAATGCCTCTTCTATCTCTTGGATTAAACGATAGGTCTTACCGCAACCTGGTGGTCCAAGTATTAACTTACTGTTCTGTATCATATTCTTTACCTCTTGGTCTGGTGTTTACCCAGTCTTCTATTTCAGACAGAACCCAACGGCTCGATGACCGCTTGTTATCCTCTGGTCCCAAGACTATAGGCTTTGGAAAACTGTCTGAGTTTTGTGATAGCTTGTAGACGTAAGATCGTGACACACCCAATAGATCTGCCACCTCACCCACTCTCAAAAGCCTATTAGAATGGGATGTCATTTTCGAACTCCTCTTTTCCTAGTGTCATTTCCCCCTCGTCAAAGGCAGGTATCCACCAACAACGTATGGTGCTTCTGACTTCTCCCTTTGGCGTCCTCTTTGCAATCGCTTGAACTGTATTGTCACCACCAAGATCACGAATCATTTGTATGATCTGTGCTCTGGTATGGCCAGTAAACCTGCGTTGATGCAGGAACTCTAACAGTCCAGGCAATGTAAATTTAGTAACTCCGGCATCTGTCCACGGCTTGCCCATCTCCATCTCCTCTGGAGCCAGTGCTCGGATATGGCTTGTACAGTATGTTTGCATGTGTTGCTTGAACTCCCCCGCCACAGTTAACTCCTCGGGAACATCGAGGTATGTAGCATTTTGCATAAGTGTATTAATAGTTTGTTGCCACTTCTGTGGTTTCATAATTGGCGGCATGAAGTTCTTTTGTTCCATACAAGCACGTTGCCAGAGCGTTTGGTTCTGTAGCTGCTCGGTGCTCAACTGAATACGCAGCCCGTTTACATCCATGAAGTATAGCCGAGGCTCGGACAGCATGATCGTCAGGCCACCCACCTGTGGTGCACCCGGAGCATCGTCGCTGATCCCATGCTTCGCCAACACGCAAAGCGACGGATCGCAGTACGACTTGAACGGCTCATCCTTACAAGTGTACCCCCAGTCTTTTTTTTCATGCTGCTTGATAACCGACATGACTTCCGTTGAGGGCAGCGGAGGAGAAAACAACGTCCGGTTATACTCTTCCAACGCACTCTGCCAACTGTCTGGGAACTTCTTCTTGCAGTACACGCCCATAAAAAAGAGCAGCTTGTTGCGCGGCTCACTCTGTGGCCCATCCGAAAAGATGTTTCGAATACATGGAGGTCCGTCATCAAAATGCTTCCGCGTCTGGGTCGTGCTACGGATAGCCTCCAGATCAGACAACAGTACACTCTTCTTATCAATAGACTCCAGAAACTCATTGAGTTCCATCGCCTCGCCCTTCTCGTCGAAGCAATACCGTTGTGGCATCTCCGCATTGAAGTATGGCATGTTAATAAAGTTACCCACATCTCCACGCTCCGTGATGATGGTGTCTTGCTTTGGGAATATCTCAACCCCACTGTGACCTAACATAATCGACATCTCGGTCAGATACTCTCGAACCACCGCCGCCTGTTCCCACTCCTTGAGAAACAAGTACAGATGCGCCCCACCAGACTTAGATCGACAATGCAGCAGCGGAAGCTGGAGCTTCTGGATCTTGTCCTGTAATTCCTTCTGGTTCAGATCGTAGACATCAACGTCAATCGCCCCAAACCTACACTTGTTCTCTTCATCAATAGGAATAGCACCGACACCATTGACCCCGTCAATGTGCTGTTGAACTAACTCTTCGGTAAGAGGTTCCCTGATGATTCTGCTCTGTGATTCTGCTTTACCGTTACGATTTGTGCGACCAACGACAGTTGTACCATGTGCGTTTTTAGCCCCGACAAAGGCGGCAAGCAGTCTTTTTGATTGTGACATAACTGCTCCAAATGAAAAGAGGGACAGAATAGGAGTACTGTCCCCCCAGGCTACCTAGAATGGGATTTCGTTGTCCTCATCCACACTCTNGTCAGAGGNATAAGGAGTTGCCTTCTCCTCTGGTGCAGCAGCTTTCACTTCTCCGTCTTGTACTGAGACGAACAGAGCCTTTGCTTGTTGATACAAGTCTGTTTCATTTATGCGACCCTCTAGTTGTACAGAGTAGTTCGCATATGACTGATCGTTTTTGTTTGTCTCTTCAACAGAAGACACACGCCAGATGTTTGCAAAGATCGGAAGCTTTATAACCTGACCAGTCTTTGGATGCTTGGCTGTTTGCAGATTAATCTGTGACTTCCAACGACGGCTCACTTTCAACGCCGTAATCTTCATGTCCAAGACAGCAGGGTTCCACGCCCCATCTGCGGTTTGATACAACACATAGTAGTTGTCAGCTTTGACCATCTCGTTCTTGTTTGGAAGGATCTCTTTATTGCCCTCCCGTATACACTGTTGAATGACTGGATCGTTTGGTTGTAACTCACCAACAAATCCACCACCATCATCTATGGGCACCCATTCGGTGTACTTTGTAACGGTTGCACAAGCAACGACACGCATACCTTCTGCTCCATCCCAGTATTCACCAGTCAAGTTGTTGAAGATGTCTCCTGCACCAAGACCCTTGATGTACTCAGGTTTGTTTTTGTTTACATGGGGTGACATTTGTTGTGCCAACCGGATAAACGGCATGGTCATTTCATCAGCGGCAAAAGAAGATCCTGCCCCCGCATCTGAAAAAATATCATCCATTAACTCGGTGCTAACTTCCACACCTTTTGTTTTTGCGACTGCTGTGTTCATATTATTTCCTCCTTATTTCCGCAGTGTTCATTGAGTATGCCCCGAACAAGTCAAGGTCTATTGGTTTACCATCTGTAATACGCTCTTTCACAAACGCTTTGAGCGTTGATGCATGAACGTGGGTCTTGGTCTTCGGATCAAAACCTTTGTCTTGCAGCAAACCAACAACGTCTCCTGCAATATTATCTTCACCTTTACCAAAAGAAACAGTCACATCATTCTTTATGATGCTATCTAAATTGTTTTCTCGTAGCCAGGTATAAGCTTCTTCTCTTCTCGCAACTGGTATAGATGCGTGAACTTGTAGCTTAGTTGAAACGGTGAGACCATCTACATCGATCCGATCTACACCCATCTCATCCATCAGCATTGGAATTTGTTCCGCAGCTAACGAATGTTTCTGAGACTTTAGATTCTTCAAATGGTTTTCAGAATCCTCAATCTTTTCCTCAAGTTCTCTCATATCTCGAACCAAGGAACTCAGAGTCTTGCTAGTGTTTGTGTCTATTTTCTTTAACGCACTAGCCTCGTCAAAAATGTCTTCGAATATTTCATCGTTCGCCATTACAAGTATTTCCTCTTCAGGGTTGATTTATGTGGACGCCTCGTGCTATCCACTGTATAGACATTAGTGGAGGTATGTAATGGATGTCAACTACAAATTTAAATTAAAACCATTTAACCACCAACTTGAGTCATTGAANCTTGGTTGGGATCGACAAGAGTATGGCTACTTTATGGAGATGGGGACAGGGAAGTCCAAGGTTTTGATCGACAACATGGGTATGTTGTACTTGGAGGGAGCGATAAACTTTGCTTTGATCATTGCGCCAAAGGGTGTGTATCGTAACTGGGTATCAAAAGAAATCCCAGAGCATATGTCTGATGACATACCTTATAGAGTGATTCGATGGATAGCCTCCCCCAATAAAAGTCAACAGGAAGAGATGCGCTCAGTCAAGGATCATTTCGAAGGTCTGACCATCTTTGTAATGAATGTCGAATCATTCTCCACGCCCAAAGGTAGGAACGGTGGCGAGTGGATGGCAAGAAAACTTGGCACCCATGGCATGATTGCTATAGATGAAAGCACAACTATCAAGAACCACAAAGCTAAACGAACCAAAGCACTCATGAAGATTGCAGCTCACTTCAAATATCGTAGGCTTCTGACTGGTTCTCCCATCACCAAATCACCAATGGATATCTATTCGCAGACTGAGTTCCTCCGTCCAGGTCTCTTGGGATACGACTCATACTACGCATTCCAACATCGATACGCCATAATGGTACGCAAGACTATGGGATCACACGCATTCCAACAGCTTATCGGATACCGCAACTTGGATGAACTCACAGCAAAGATAGACCATTTCAGCTATCGTGTTCTGAAAAAGGACTGCCTCGATCTCCCAGATAAAATATACACTGTCCGATATGTAGGCATGACCGCAGAACAAGTAAGTATGTACAACCAGATCCGTAAACACGCCATGGTTCTGTTGGACAATGGAGAGATGAGTACGGCTCCTGCTGTCATCACACAGATGCTTCGGTTGCAACAGATCCTATCGGGACATCTCAAGACCGATGATGGTGACATGGTTTACTTCCAATCAAAACGTATGGATGCACTGCAAGAAATACTGGATGAGCACGATGGTAAAGTTATTGTCTGGTCTCGGTTTAGATATGACATCCAACAGATTGTATCTAAACTCAATGAAAACTACGGCGAAGGTTACGCAGCTGCCTACTATGGGGACACCTCAGACGAAGATAGAAATAATATTATTATAAACTTTCAGAATCCAGACCACCCATTGAAATGTTTCGTTGGTAATCCTGCAACCGCAGGCTATGGTCTGACATTGACCGAAGCTAACCTGGTGGTCTACTATGCTAATGACTTTAATCTTGAAACTCGTATCCAGTCAGAGGATCGAGCCCATAGGATTGGACAGAAGAACAACGTGACCTATGTTGATTTGATAACTGAACGCACAATAGACGAACAGATTGTCAAAGCACTCCGTGCAAAGATAGACATAGGTGCAAAGGTATTAGGTGAGGAGGCAAAGCAGTGGCTAAGTTTGACCCCGAAAAAGTAACACAGCTTATGGTAGAACGTGCAACCGGATACGCATCCCGCGAAACAGCCGCCAAAGAACTGGCAGAAATGACTGGTCTTGATTTCGATGTAGCCAAAGCATTCTGTTCCAACCTTAAACCCCGTGGCTCTGCCGGACTTGCCGAAGTCAGAGGGTACAAAAAAGGTGAGTGGCCTAAAAAAAAGACCCCCAGTTAGGGGGTCAGTTTAAGTGAAAGACCACAGGCATGGATCTTTCCCATCGAGCAGTTAAACTATTCTATCATGCAGCTTGCATCTCATCAACAGCTTTCCGTATCATAACAGATAACTGACGAGCCATGGATCTTTGCTCGTGCTTTGATATCTTACGGAGCGCATCATGATCCTCTTTCAACAACCCAACATTCTGAAATTGTTGTTTGTCTGAATCATTCATCTTTTTTCTCGGCATACTTGTCTCCTTTTTGTTATTACTTGTATACTATGTGGCACTAACTCACAAGTACATATGCCGTTACTTCTTTAAAAAGATCTGGGCGCAGCTGAATCGCAGATTCCACCTCCTCTTCACTTAGTTTTGTTTCGATTGCGATATCTTCCACTGTCCAAGTTTCGTTAATATATGCACTGTTATCCTCAAAGAACTTTTTCATGACAGCGATATTGTGCTTCTTGTCCTTGCGATCCTCACGATCCACCGCGTGGAGGTATCCTTCCACAGCATCACTATCCATCCCCTCTTCAATCCGAATGCAACGCCAGGGTATTTGATCCCTCTTGTCCTCGTAGTTTGGAATGCAATGTGCGTAAACCATTTGCCCTTCCTCCAGGTTCATGCGCTGTACAATTCTTGTGTTAAAGAATACCGCCTCCCCTGCATCGTTTGCACCGAACGCACTGTGTGATTCTGTTATCCCGTCAACAAAAACGGGCATGGCAATAGTGTTAAAACCTTGGGTCATATATCTCTCCTTTGTTAAGTTTTTCTTTGTATTCTAAAATCTTACGAACAAGCCCCTCAATCCTCGGATCTTGGGGATCATCCCATTCTATATCGTCAAGTTCTTTTTGTCTATTTTGTAGTAATTCTGTTATTGATTCTAATCTTTCGTCCATTTATTCTCCTTACTGAGGCTGACGCTCACCTCGGGTAAAGGTGAAAGATTGTTCCCCGCGTTGGCCTCACGATTCTTCCATGGTGGTTGAGATAAACTGATTTTACTTTTGTCTTGAACGGACATCTTGCGTCTGTATCCTAGCCATTCCTTATCTTCTTTAGTCCATTTTGTCATATCTTTACTCCGTTCGTTCTAAGTTTAGACAC
>JGI24004J15324_10000860_pt1 | contig 12183 bp, 18 predicted proteins | sample LinPmetageLP32_FD_15324 | JGI IMG/M metagenome (IMG submission 15324)
GTATGTTGGGAAAAGCTCCTTTCTGGGCTGTTGCAGGAATTAATAAATCAAAAATACTTAACGAATCGTATAGCAAAGGCGAAGCTAATAATCTTAATAATATTAAAAATAAAATAGTTAAAGAAGGTTCTTATGAAGCTCAAGATACTGATACCTCACAGTTTTTAGATGATACTATTCCAGATGGTACACAAGTAACAAAACCTAAATCTAAAAAAATTATTGATTCACCTGAAGAAACCGAAGACGTTTTTTATTCAGAAATTGAAGCAAGGTTTATGGATCCTAATACGCCAGAAACATTTGAGAACACAGAAGATTTTTTTAAATTTTTAAATGGCAAAGGTATATCAAAAGCTGAAGTAAATGATTACACCTTAGATGGATATTTAGAAGCAGCTAAAAAAACAGGTAGCTCTATAAAAAAAGATGATATACTAGATATAGTACGTAAGGCTCCTATTAGAAAAGTAGACAGAATTACTTATGGTAGTAGTGAGTATGGGGGTTTAAAGAATCCTCAGTACGCTAATAGCTATATGGAACAAGGTTATCTGCCAGGTACTTATAGAGAAAATGTTTTATTTCTAGAACCTGGAAATATTCCTTTAGATCCTGGAGTAATTAAATCAGGCGACCCCGCACACAGCTTTGATGAAAAATATGTTTTAGGTTGGACAAGATTAAGTGATAGGTTAGCCATTAACCCTGATCCTGTAGTAACTGATGGTATAGGTTCTCTTGCAGTTAAAGAAGTAGAAACTCTTACAAAAAATATTGACACTGTTGGTAATCAAGCAAGAGAATTAAAATTATCAGCTTTAAAAAAACTATCCGAAGAAGATCCCTACATTAAATCTTATTTTGATGATGGNCTTATAGATAATGATGTTAGTATTAACAGGCTTTACACTAATTATGCGGACGAGTTAAAAGCACAAGATAGCGCTCTCTATAATCAAATAGAAGCTTTTGATGATAAATTATATAAAGATGCTGAAAAGTTAAAAGTACATAACAATTCATCGCAAGCAAATTATATTAATGTAACCTTTGCTGATGAAATACAATCAGATATTTTACAACAAGCAAAGAGATTTGAAGAAGACATAACTGAAGCTTTAGGAGATCTTATTGACTCAAACTCTGTTGTTAGAGCAAACGCAATTGCAAATGACTTTAGACTTTCAGAAAAATTAAATCCTGAAGTGGTAGAGTTTTTTCTAGAAAATGAAACTGTATTTAGACCTATGTTTAATAGTACTCAAGAACTACAAAGTTTTGTAGATGAGTTTGCAAAAAATAAAGCAATTTTTAAAGAGTTAGCAGATGCTGGAATAAGACCTTCAGATGACCTAGTTAAGAAAGCCAATGCTGCTGTTAAAGATGAACAGAAAATGTTAAAAGAGTTAAAGGCTACTTTGTCTGAAACAGCTATGGAATATTTATATCCTAATGTACCTTTTAAAAACAGAACTGAATGGGGTTCAGCTTTAGTTAAAAATGATTTAAGTATTGCTGCTAACAGACTTTATGGTGAAAATAAGGTTGAAGGTGCTGGACAGTGGTATGCTATATCTCCTAGTAAATATATAACAAAACGTTACGGCCAAAGAGGCGGAACAGCTACACCTTTAGATCAAAGAAATAAAGATATGAAAGGCATCGGCATGGAAGAATTCTATGGTGGTCCAGATTCTGTTGATACTAAAGGAAAACACTATACATCTGTTCTTGAAAAAATATTAAAAAAAGCAGCAAAAGAAAATAACTCTGAATTTAAAGTTATTAAAGTTAAACTAGATAACGCTGAAGTTGATTTACAAGTAAAAAATGCTGAGAATTTCAAAGAAGTTTTTGCTATTAAAATAACACCTGAAATGATGTTACCACATAAAACTCATAGGAAATCTGGAGGATTTATGTATACTCCAGATAATGTGGACATATTTGAGGTAGCATAAAGTGGCAGTTGATAAAAAAATTCAAGGACTAGGTTTTACTCCTGATCCTCCTGCAGGTTTTCCAGAGGCTCAAGAAGAAGCAATTTCACAAATGGTTGATATGCAAGTTGAAGAAGGTCTTGCGCCAGACGTAGAATTATTAGAAGATGGTTCAGCCATCGTAGGTGAACAGCAAGAGATGTTAGAAACAACTTTTGATATGAACTTAGCAGAAGTTTTAGATGACGATGAGTTAGGAAATATTTCAAGTGACCTTCGTCAGGGATATGAAGATGATAAATCTTCTAGGCAAGAGTGGGAAGAAACTTATAAAAAAGGTTTAGATCTTTTAGGATTTAAACACCAAGAAAGAACAATGCCTTTTGCAGGAGCAAGTTCTGTTACTCACCCAATGTTGTCTGAGGCTATCACACAGTTTCAAGCACAAGCTTACAAAGAATTACTACCAGCAGGTGGACCTGTTAATACTCAAATTGTTGGAGCACTAACTCCACAAAAAGAATCTCAAGCACAACGTGTTAAAGATTATATGAACTACCAAATTATGCATGAGATGGATGAATACGATCCAGACCTAGACTCTTTACTTTTCTATTTACCACTATCAGGTTCAGCCTTTAAAAAAGTTTACTACGACGCTGGTTTAGAAAGAGCTGTTTCCAAATTTATTCCTTCTGATGATTTGTATGTTCCTTACCTTGCTTCAGATTTAGCAACTTGTGAAAGAGTAACACATACATTAAGAAAATCAGAAAATGATATTCGCAAACTACAAGTTGCAGGTTTTTACAGAGATATAGAATTACAAGTTTTTGATGAAGAGAGTGGACTACAAGAAAGAGAAAGCGAAATATCAGGAATTAAAAAAACCTCTTACACTAGAGATAGTTTTCAATTATTGGAAATGCATGTTGATCTTAATATACCAGGGGTCGATGCAGATGATGGAATTAAAGTTCCTTACATTGTAACTATAGATGAGGGATCTTCTAAAGTTTTATCCATATATAGAAATTACAAAGAAGATGACCCAAAACAAAAAAAGATTTCTTATTTTGTTCACTATAAATTTTTACCTGGGTTTAGTTTTTATGGCTTTGGTCTTATACACATGTTGGGTGGTTTATCTAGAACAGCAACAGCAGCACTTAGACAATTACTAGATGCTGGTACATTAGCTAACCTACCTGCTGGTTTTAAAGCTAGAGGTTTAAGAATTAAAGATGATGATAATCCTCTTCAGCCAGGTGAGTTTAGAGATGTCGATGCTCCAGGTGGAAGTTTAAGAGAAGGATTAGTTCCTTTACCATACAAAGAACCAAGTGGTACTTTATTTCAATTATTAGGTTTTTGTGTTGAAGCAGGTACAAGATTCGCTGCAATTGCAGATCAAAAAATAGGAGATAGTGTAGGATCTAATGCTCCTGTAGGAACAACAATGGCATTAATGGAACGTGGCGCGAGAGTCATGTCTGCTATTCACAAAAGATTACATTATGCTCAAAGACAAGAGTTTAAATTATTAGGAAAAATTTTCGCTGAAAGTTTACCTCCTTTCTATCCATATGATGTAGGAGAAAACGCGACAGAAAGTTTAAAGGCAGAAGATTTTAGTACTGACATTGATATAATCCCTGTATCTGACCCTAATATTTTTTCAATGTCTCAGCGTGTTACTTTAGCACAAACACAATTACAATTAGCTCAAGCTGATCCATCTTCTCACAATATGTATGAAGCTTATAGAAGAATGTATCAAGCTTTAGGTGTTAAAGATATTGATGCTATACTTCCAGCACCTCAAGGACCACAACCAGCAGACCCTGCTGTAGAAAATGCAAATTCTTTAAAAGGACAATCTTTAATAGCATTTAGACAACAAAATCATTTAGCACACATGGATGCACATAGAGCTTTTATGACGTCAAGTTTAGTTAAAAACAATCCGCCTACTATGGCAATATTACAAGCGCATATTATGGAACACGTAGGATTACAAGCTAGAGAAGAAGTAGAAGAAGAAAATGCACAAACTGTAGAACAAACAGCTCAACAATATAACGGCCAAATACCTCCAGAAGTGCAAGTTCAAATACAAGAAGCATTAGAACAACAAATTTCTGAAAAAATAGCAGAAATGACTATTGAAATGGTACAAGAAGAACAAGAATATCTAGATGAAGGTAGTGAAGACCCTCTAGTAAATCTAAAACAACAAGAAATTAACATAAAAGCAGGTGATTTAGAGAGAAAATCAATGGCTGATCAAATTAGATTTGGTTTAGACGAAGAAAAAATGCAACAAACTGCGGATATAGCAGCTGATCGCATAGATTCACAAGAAGATATTGCACAATTAAGAGCAAATGTTAATTTAAGTAAACAAAAACAACCAAAAACAGTAGATGTTAATAAAAATGTTAAGTTTGATAATTAAATGAGTAAAATAAAGATAGCTCCTATTATTTTAAAAGAAAAAAATAAAGATTTAACGGAAGCTGATAAACAAATTAGAAGATTTTTTAATGTTTTATTAAAAATTGTAGAAAACAGTGGCAAATCACAGCAAGATTGTATATTATTAGCTGGCGCTATGATTAGTGTGGCTAAGTTGTTGTATTACGATAATTTTACAAATACTGAGGCTAACGATTTAATGGAAGCAAACTTGGGGGACTTAGTAGGTTTACTAAACCCAACAATACATTAGGAGTAAAACATGAAAGCAAAATATATAAATGGATCACTTTATCCAAATGCTAAAATGACCGTTGTAAACGATGATATGGCAAATAAGAACACACAAACTAATGTGTCTACAGCTGAAGTGACTATCGATGGACCTAGAGTTGTAGAAAACTTAGGCGCAGGACCAAAAGGTCAGCGTAGTAAAATGCAAATCAAAAAAGTGCCTTTCAAAGGCGTATTTTAGAGGAGAAACTAAATGATAGATAAAGCAAAAATGGTCTGGAAAAGACTTGATAAAAAAAGAGTTGCAATGGTGATTGGCGCTGTTGTAGTTGTAATAGTAATACTAAAAGTTATTTAATGTTCAATCTACTTGTCGGTCCTCTCGCCTCCATAGTCGGGGACACGATTAAAGGTTTTGTTGACACTAAAAAAGCAAAAGCTGAATTAGCTGTTACAGAGATTAAAGCTAAAACAAAACTTAAAGAGGATCAAATCGCAGGCAAAGTTGCTTGGGAGGCTTCGGCAGTAGACCAAATGAAAGGGTCGTGGAAAGACGAGGTAAGTTTAGTAGTCCTACTTTTACCTGCCGTTCTAGTATTCACACCTTGGCAAGAACATATTCATAAAGGCTTTCTCGCCTTACAAGATTTACCATCGTATTATCACAATTTATTATATATTGCGATTTCTGCCAGTTTTGGTATAAAGGGAGCACAAGGGGCAGCAAAGCTATTTAAAAAATAAAAGGAGAGAACTATGTCTGAAAACGAAAAAAAACTTTCACAAGAAAAGATAATAAAATTTTTGAAAAGCGCACGTGGCGCTATGTTGTTAGATTCACTACTTGGTAAAGGTGGCAAAATGGAAAGTAAAAAACAAGGATCACCTACTCAAAGAAATAAAAAACCTAAAGCACCTAAACCAAGAAAAATGGATCCTAATAATAAGACAGACAGTGCTAATAAATTTATAAAAAGACGAGATTTTTTAGGTGGTACACAAGGATTAAAAAAGAAGGGTTAAACTATGTCTGAAAACGAAAAAAATTTAAAACGAGAACAAATTGTAAAAACATTAGGTACAAAAGGTTCTGCAGCAAAGTTTAAAGATCTGAAAGGTAACTTAGATCTAACAGATAGAGGTATAGCTTTAATAGATAAAATTAAGGAAGCTGAGAACAGAAAACCTGGTGGTAGAATAAATCAAGATGACATTGATAGAATAAAAAATCTAAAAAAACAATCACTTCCTACTACAGTTGAGCAAGCCTTAGCAGATGGATGGACAATGGGCAGCGCAGTTGGTATGAGTAATCCTCCAGTTTTTAGTTTTACAAAAGATGGAAAAACTATTTCAATTAGAGGTAAAATGAGTCAAGCATTGAGAGAACACATGAAAAAAGTTAAACCTCTTGCAAAGAAAACAGGTGGAGTTATTAAACGTAGAGGCGGTGGTATTGCCAAGAGAGGTTTTGGAATATCAAAATGAGCAAACCAGGATTATACGCAAACATTCACGCTAAAAAAGCTCGTATCGCTGCAGGTAGTGGCGAGAAAATGAGAAAAGTTGGATCTGCAGGAGCTCCTACAAAAAATGATTTTGTACAGTCTGCTAAAACAGCAAAGAAACCTAAAAAAGCTGCAAAAGGTGGATCTATGTCTAAAGGTTCAAGAGAAGGATCTATTATTAAAACACCAACTGCTTTTAAAGCAGGAGGACTAACTGATCTAAGTGGTGACGGACAAGTAACACAAAAAGATGTGTTAATTGGAAGAGGTGTTATTAAACGTAGAGGTGGTGGCGTAGCTAAAAGAGGTTTTGGCATCTCAAAATAAATGCCTTTCAAATCCGAAAAGCAAAGAAAATTTCTGTACGCAAACAAACCAGAAATTGCAAAAAAGTTTGCAGTTGACTCTAAAAACTCTGGAGGGTATATAGAAGTATATCCGAGAGGGTATAGTAAACTATTAAAATCAAAACAAAAACCAACTAAGATTTTTATTTAAGAAAGGAATATTAATATGTCACAAACACTGGAATTAAGGATTAAGGACCATGAAGGTTTTAGGAATACCGTCTATTTAGACACGCTTGGCAAGAAAACTGTGGGATGGGGACATCTTTGTGTGGAAGATCATTGGGAAGAAAATGTAATTTACACTAAAGATATGTTAGAAAAAACTTTTCAAGAAGATTTACAAATAGCTAAAGATGGTGCAACTAGTTTATTAGGGGGCACAGCTGTTTTAATCACTGCTAAGGATATTATAACAGAAATGGTTTTTCAACTCGGGACTACAGGTGTAGGTCGTTTTAAAAAAATGTTTAAAGCATTAGAAGTAGCTGATTATATTGAAGCGTCAAAGCAAATGTTAGATTCAAAGTGGAATTCTCAAACTCCTGCTAGATGTCAAGAACTAGCTAAAATGATGGCTGCATGCAATTAGAAAATTATTTTACTTATTACAAAAAACAATTAATAGCTAGACAAGACCAAGTAAAACAGGCTATATTGTCTGGAGTAAAAAATTGGGATGACTATCGGTATCTAACTGGTAAACTTCATGCCCTAGAACAAGAACAACAGGAACTCACGGACCTGCTAAATAAAACGGAGCTAAATGATGATTAAAAGTGCCACTAAAAGTAAACTTATACTTCCTAAAAATATATGGGATGGAAAAAAAGTTGAAGAAAAGGACAAGAAAGAAATAGAGAAAGTTCCACAGCCTACAGGATTTAGAATAGTTTTATTTCCTCTCAAGCTTGATGAAAAAACTTCTTCAGGAATTATCTTTACCGAAGACACAATCGAACAAGCACAGATATCTACAAATGTATGTAAAGTTCTCAAAGTAGGACCTGATGCATATGCAGATAAATCAAGATTTCCAAATGGAGCTTGGTGCAAAGAAGGCGATTGGGTTTTAATAACACGATACGCAGGATCTCGAATTAAAATTGAAGGCGGAGAACTACGTATTATTAATGATGATGAAATATTAGCAACACTAGACGATCCAAGAGACGTTCTACCTGCTAATATATTTTAGGAGAGAAAATGGAAACTGTACAAACAATTAAAACAGAAGAAGAAAAATTAGTTCCTATTGATACTTCAGGAAAGTCAGTCGACGTAGAATTAAAAGACGAAGTACAAAAAGAATCTAATGTTAAAGAAGTAGAATCTAATATTACTGTTGTTGAAGAAGAGAATCAAACAACTCCGACATCAACAGACGAAGGTGAACTAGAAGAGTATAGCACTGGAGTTAAAAAGAGAATAGATAAACTTACTAAAAAAATGCGTGAAGCTGAAAGACGTGAAGCAGCGGCAATTGATTATGCTAAAAAAGTAAAAGAAGAATCAGACAAAATGAAATCTTCTAATGTTAATCAAAATGACGCGTATCTTGGCGAAAGAGAAAAAACACTAGTTACTCAAAATGAATTTGCTAAAAGAGCATTAGAAGCTGCTATCAACGCTCAAGATGTTGAAAAACAGGTAGCAGCAAATCAAGAGATTGCTAGACTTACTATAGAAGCAGAAAGATTAAAACTTTCCAAACAAAAAGCTGCTAACAGAAAAGCAGAAATGGAAGCCGCTCCTGTAGAAAACGTAGCTCAAACTATTAATAATAATGTAGCCGCTCAACCCGAACAAAGACCTGATCCACAAGCAGAAGCTTGGGCATCTAAAAATACTTGGTTTGGAAATGATAATGCTATGACGTATACTGCCTATGATATACATCAAAATCTTGTTAAAGAAGGTGTTGACCCAAGAGACGATGAATACTATAGTGAATTAGATAAACGTATACGAAAAGAATTCCCCCACAAATTTTCTGATGGTGGGGAAGCACGGCCGAAGCAAAAAGTTGCTTCAGTCGTCCGCAACTCGTCATCTGGACGCAGAACTGTTAGACTCACACCCTCTCAGGTAGCAATAGCTAAAAAACTTGGTGTGCCACTAGAAGAATACGCAAAACACGTGAAGGAGGCGTAATAACATGGAAGATAATAATGAAACTGTGAAGAAGACCTCACGCAAAGCCGAAACCCGCGAAAAGGTTGCTCGTAAGAGGGGATGGGTTCCTCCCTCAAACTTAGACGCACCAGAACCACCTGAAGGATTCCATCATAGATGGGTTAGAGCAGAATTTAGAGGCGAAAGTGACGAAAAAAACGTCATGGGCCGTTTAAGATCTGGTTATGAATTTGTCAGAAATGATGAATATCCTGACAGACTGGATTTACCTTCTGTAACGGATGGTAAATATAAAGGTGTTATAGGAGTGGGTGGATTATTATTAATGAGATGTCCCGTTGAAGTTAAAGAAGACAGAGATGCCTACTTTAAACGTTTAACAGATGAACAGACAGCCTCAGTTGAAAATGATCTAATGAAAGAAGAGCATCCTAGTATGCCTATCCAACAAGGTAGGCAGAGTCGAGTAACGTTTGGTGGAAAAAAAGACTAATGATTAGACTTTTTGCCATCAAATCTATTATTGTAAAGGATGATAAACAATGGCAAATATAGATGCCCCATTCGGTCTTAGACCGATAGCAAAAAATGGTCAGAATCCGAATAATGGTGGACAAACTCAATATCTCGTAGGTGGCTCACAATCTACTGCAATTTTTACAGGTGATCCCGTCAAACCAAAGAATGACGGTACTGTACAAGTAGCAACAGCAAGTGACGCTCTTCTAGGGGTATTTATGGGTGGATTCTACACTGATCCAACTACTAACAAACCAACATGGACCGCTTACATACCAGCAGGTTTAGCAACAACTGATGCTAAAGCTTTTGTATGTGACGATCCTCAACAGTTGTTCATTGCACAGCAAGATTCAGTAGGATCTGAGCTAGGTACAAGTTCAATTAACTTAAACGCCAACTTAACATTTGGAGCAGGCAGTACTATTACTGGTGTTTCAGGTGTTGAGATTGATTCAAGCACAGGTGCTACCACAGCTACTCATCAAGTAAGATTGCTTCACTTCTACGATGTTCCATCGAACACAATCGGAGATAGTCATTCAATCTTTGTGATTAAAATTAATAATCACGTAATGATGGGCGGTACTGGTACACTTGGTATATAGAGAGGGAATAGATAATGGCAATAAATAGAAGTCAATTAGCCAAAGAGCTAGAACCAGGCCTGAACGCCCTCTTTGGACTCGAGTACGCTCGTTATGAAAACGAAGCTGCCGAGATTTTTAGTCAAGAATCTTCTGACAGAGCTTTTGAAGAAGAAGTAATGTTAGTAGGTTTTGGTGAAGCAGCTGTTAAAGCTGAAGGTGCAGCAGTTCAATTTGATACTGCTAAAGAATCTTTCACTGCAAGATATACTCATGAGACAATTGCATTAGCATTTGCTCTTACTGAGGAAGCAGTAGAGGATAACCTTTATGATACTTTATCAGCGCGTTATACTAAAGCCTTAGCAAGATCTATGGCATACACAAAGCAAGTTAAAGGTGCAAACGTACTAAACACAGCTTTCGCTACCGCAGGTGGTGATGGTGTGTCTTTAGTAAACACAGCGCATCCTACAACTCTTGGTGGTAACTTCTCAAACAGAAGTGCTACTGATGCTGATATCAGTGAAACATCCCTTGAACAGGGTATGATTGATATTGCAGCTTTTATTGATGAAAGAGGCTTAAAAGTCGCTATGAATGGTAGGAAGTTAATTATTCCTGTAAACAGCCAATTCGTAACCGATAGAATTTTAAATTCAACTCTTAGAGTCGGTACAGCTGATAACGATATCAACGCTATGAGAAACATGGGTATGTTACCTGAAGGTTACACAGTTAACCATTATTTAACAGACACAGACGCATGGTTCTTAAAGACTGATTGTCCTAACGGATTTAAACACTTCACAAGAGCTGCTCTTGCTACAGGTATGGAAGGTGACTTTGATACAGGTAACATGAGATATAAAGCTCGTGAGAGATATAGCTACGGCTATTCAGATCCACGTTGTGTTTATGGTTCTCAAGGATCATAGGTTTTAAAAAAACTTAAATTTAAAAAGGGCGCTTTACTGCGCCCTTTTTTTTATCTATAATAAAGTAACCAAGACTAACAATTAAGTTAGACAACACAACAAGGAGGTTGACATGGGAACTACAAGATTTTCAGGACCAATTAAAGCTGGAACAATACCTGATACTTATCAAGACACGGCTGGCACCACTATTAGAGCAAACGTAGGTTTTGTTGTAATGTCTCAATCAATTATGATTGACGCAGCAGTAGCAGCTGGAACAACTACTTATAACGTAGGTGTAATACCAAAAAACTCACAACTGCTTACAACTACAATTAGATGTGCAGTAGTAAGTAACTCTGGTACTTCAGCAACTGTATCTGTAGGAAAAACAGGAACAGCTCAATACTTTATAGCTAACACTAGCGTCAAAGCTTTAGGAGAAACTTCTTCAATAGCTAATGGTGCTTTAGATGAAGCTGATAGATTTGCTTCTGATACACTAATTACAGCAACTCTTATAGCTGCAGGTAGTACTGCAAGTACGGGTCAAGTAACTGTTACGTTTACGTATGTTCAAGCTAACAACTTACAAGACGTAGCAACAGCATAAATATAAACATTAACAACCTGGGCGTAGTGTAATGACTGCGCCCCTTACAAGGAGATAAAATGGCAGATTCAGTTACCACAAGAAACATATTTGATGGTGGAAGAAAATTAGTTCACAGCTATGTAAATATTTCTGATGGCTCAGGTCATTCAGCAGTTATGATAGATGTTGGAAACTTAACTACTAACGCAGAAGGAAAAACCTGTAACAGAGTTATATTAAAAAAACTTTGGTTTAATAATGGTCTTGCAGCAGCAGCAAGTCCAGTTCAGTTACAATGGAATGTAGGAGGCAGTGCTAATGAAACTTTCTTAACTTTAGGTCAAGGAAGCGATAGTTACGATTTTACAAGTGCAGGAGGAATTGACAACTCAGAAGCATCTAATGTATCTGGTGATATTTTTATAGTAGTACCATCTAATATCGTAAATGGCGAAAGCGTCACTATTATTAGTGAATGGGTTAAAAGATACGTCTAAATTAAATGGGTGATAAACAACCACCTAAGACTAAAAAATATTTTCGCTCTACTAAAAGTGGAGCGGGAATGACAAAGGCTGGGGTTAAGAAATATAGAAAAGACAACCCTGGTTCAAAATTAAAGACAGCTGTTACAGGTAAAGTTAAAAAAGGATCTAAGGATGATAAAAGACGTAAATCTTATTGTGCAAGGAGCGCTGGTCAAATGAAAAAATTTCCTAAAGCAGCAAAAAATCCTAATTCAAGATTAAGACAGGCAAGAAAAAGATGGAAGTGTTAAGAAATGAACTTTAAATACATAGCAGGTATACCAGTTATTATATCCATATTAGTAGCAATTTATTCTGGTATTAATTACGCATCTAAACTTACTAATATCATTGATGACAATGAACAACAAATCATGATGTTAAAAAAA
>JGI24004J15324_10000861_pt1 | contig 12178 bp, 7 predicted proteins | sample LinPmetageLP32_FD_15324 | JGI IMG/M metagenome (IMG submission 15324)
TCCAGATAACGTACAGGTAATACATACACCATAACTGCTAGTTCTGCTGCAAACGCTTCAGCTACAGGTGGCGGGTCAGTAACCGCTGCGTACCAAATAAATTCTGGCCCCGCTGTTGCCGAAGTATTAGTCGGTTGGGGTGCTGCTGGTTGGGGGCTTGGTGCATGGAGCACTGGGGTCACGTCTACTGACTCACTTAGATTATGGACGCAATCTAATTTTGGTGAAGATCTTATATTTGCAGCGCGTGGAGGCAACTTGTTTTTCTGGGATGCCACTGATGCGCTAACTGCTCGCGCAGTGCTACTTTCTAGTGAATCTGGTGCTTCTAATGTGCCCACTAAAGTAAATACGCTGCTTGTATCAGACAATCGGTTTGTATTTTGTTTTGGCACAAACGCACTTGGTAGCAGTGATATAGACCCAATGCTTCTGCGCTGGTCAGACCAAGAAAACGCTGTTAACTGGACGCCATCTTCTACAAATCAAGCAGGGGATTTAAGGCTTTCTAAAGGGTCTGAGATAATAACGGCCATACAAGCAAGACAAGAAATACTTGTTTGGACTGATTCGGCACTATACGCGCTGCAATACGTAGGTGCTCCAGCAGTCTGGGCAGCACAAACGGTGGGAGAAAACTTATCTATTGCCTCTCCTAGCACCGTTGCATATGCAAATGGTGTGGCGTATTGGATGGGGGTAGGCGGATTCTACCGATACGATGGCCGCGTGCAGACACTACCATGCACTCTAAAACGCTATGTATTTAACGACTTTAACACAGAGCAGTACGACCAAGTGTTTGCAGGCACAAACGAAGGATTTAGCGAGATATGGTGGTACTACTGTTCAGCAAACGCCACTACAATAGACCGCTACGTCATATATAACTATGAACAGAATATTTGGTACTACGGCAATTTAGCTAGGACTGCGTGGATAGACTCAGGCATACGTGACTTTCCTATGGCGGCTACGTATAACAACAACGTCGTGAACCATGAAGACGGTATTGATGACAACGAAACTGGCACGGCCACGGGTATAAGTTGTTTTATATCTTCAGCGCAGTTTGATTTAGAAGATGGGCATAGGTTTGCGTTTATTCAAAAAGTGTATCCAGATGTAACCTTTGACGGGTCTACGGTAGATAGCCCCAGTGCCACTATGTCGTTATTTGCAGCGCAAAACTCTGGGTCTGGGCGCAATTCACCTGCTTCTGAAGGAGGCACCAACACAGGCTCTATAACTAGAACGGCAACCGCACCTATTGAAGCATTTACTTCTAGGCTCGACCTACGAGTACGTGGCAGACAACTAGCAATGAAGATAGAATCTAGTGACCTCGGAGTGAAGTGGCAGTTAGGCTCTCCTAGATTAGAGATGCGGCCTGACGGGAGACGGTAATGGCTGTAGACAAAACAAGTTACAACATAGAGTTTAAAGCCCCGGTTCTTCCAGATCCGCCAGATGACTACAACGTGCAGTCGTTTAACCAAATGAACAACGCATTACGTATTTACTTTAATCAACTTGATAAAGGTATACGAGACGCTTCTATGTCTCCCGCTGCACAAGCCACTGCTTGGTTTTTAGGCTAGTGGCTAATCAGTATAAAAACGCAAAGGTAGATCTAACCGCCACTACTGCGACTACGCTGTACACATGCCCGACTGCTACTACGTGCATTATCAAGTCTATTCTTGTGTCTGAAGACTCAGGCAATGCTGACACTATAACTGTAACTATTACCGATTCTGCTTCGGCAGTATTTAGCGTGTTTAACGTCAAAGCAGTGGGGGCGAATGCCACGATAGAACTACTTACTGAGCCTCTTGTTGTAGAAGAATCTGAAGTAGTTAAGGTCACCGCAGCTACAGCCAACAGATTACACGTAGTAGCTAGCTTGCTGGAGTTGTCGTAATGGCTGAGTCGTTTTTTAATGAGCCATCTCAAGAAGACATTTTAGCTGCTATAAAACGGCTAGAAGAGCAGTACCCCGCGCCCACCCCTGCGCCCAAGCCCCCTGCGGCAAAGCCTACTGACGTTCTAGGCCCAGACACACTTAACAAAGCCATACAAAGTTACAAAGATATGCTGGCTAAAGGTGTTGCTTACGAGGGTGATATAGACAAGACCGACGATTACTACAATCTTGGGTTTAAGCAAGCCTTTGAAAACAGTGGTTTTAGTACCACCGCCGACATAATTGGTGGAGAAGGGGGGAATGTAACGGGTGCATTTGCAGGGCTATTTTCTGGTGGTCTAACTCCAGAATTATATTTGTCTACCGTAGAAGATGCCCCTGAGTATCTATCAGAACTACGCGGTAGTGCCAACGAACAGTCTGTAATAGAAGCGTATGCGACTATAGCCGATGCAACCACTACAGAAGAATTAGCGAGCGCGTTAAGTAGTCACTATGGGTATGAAATATCGCCCGCAGAAGTTGACTTAGCCGCCAATGGGTTTAAGGACTCTTACAAGAAGCACTCAAGTAGCTCCGCGTCAGACATTGAAACTTTCCAATCTTTAATTCGCCCAATACTTTCAGAGCAAGTGCCATACCTTATGGCTACCGAGGGGTTGAACTATCAGAAAGCTTTAGAAGAAGCACATACACGCGACCCAATGTTGCAGTCGTTGTACTTTAAGTACGGCGTTAACCCTTACCGTCAAACTGAAGATGGCTCTGCATATCTATATGACCCGTTCTCTACGGGTGAAATTAGAACCATAAACATAGAAGACAAGAGTGTAGAGAACGGCTTAAAAGCTATTGCTCTTGCGGCACTTGGGTATGTAACGGCTGGGGCTTTGGCTGGGCCGCTGTCTTCGCTTTTGTCTGGTTCTACTGCCGCCACCGCTGCTGGAGGTACAACTCTTGCGGGTACTGTTGCTGCGAAGGCAATTGCGTCTGGAGGTATAGCTGCACTACAAGGTAAGGACTTATCTCAAATACTTACCGCAGCGGCTACGGCAGGTATTACAGCAGGGGCGTTAGAACTAATACCTTTGCCCGGTACAGCCCCAAAATTAAACGCAGCAGGAGAAGCAGCGGTAGCCGCAGGCACTGCCGAAAGCATAGTTTATAACACTCCAGAATTTCTTAGAGCCGCAAACTTAGGCGACATCATGCCTGAGTGGTTAAACATAACCACTAAAATAGGTGGGCTTGGTGTTGACCCAACTAGCGTTGAAGGAATGTTGTCAACCGCAGCAACACTTATTACTGATGGCGCACTTACTGGAGTATTTGGCGAAGGTAACGACGTTATAGAGGCTTGTTTTTTAGTTGCCCAACAGGTAGCTGAAGACGAAACCGGCCAGATTCCGGGTAGAAGTGGTATTGATGAAGAAACCTTTAGACAAGCCATAGAGATTTATAACGACTTACAAGAGCAAGGGTATAGTCATACTCGCATAATGTCTGAAATAGGGTATGAGCCATCTGAAGATTTTAGAGAAAGAGTGCAGCAACAAGACCTTTTGAAGTTAGAAGCACTACGTCTTGCGGAAACAGGCGGTGCGGGGCAGCAAAAGTATGTAGAGGCTCTTGGCAAGGTTGATGAGGCTACAGGTAAAACTCACGAAGATGCTGTAGTACAAAGCAGAATAGAAGCTGGGGAAGACCCTAAAGAAGCGGCTAATGATGTGTACGGCATGTACAGTGCAGCTACACGGGCAGTAGAACTAGCAGCAGAAACAGACAACGAGGCGTGGATAACAGGTACGGCAGTTGCGCTAGAAGCAGGCACTGAGATAGCAAGAGCCTTTTTAGATATAGGCACTATGGTTGGGCTTGATACAGAAAACACTGAGTTTGCAAAAACATTAAGCGCTATATCTGGCATGGCAGGTAGTAGTAAACCAGAAGAATACAAAGAAAATTTGCAACGTATAGAAAAAAGATTTGCTGATGCTAGAGTCAGAGCTGAAAAAGCAGCAAAAAAGAATCCTGATTCTACGTCTGAAAATTGGAAAAATGATACTACTTTAGTTCTTGAAGCTATAGGTGGGTCAATTTTGTATCAACCTAAAGAATTTATTGTGGACTATATAGGCAAAGAGATAGTTCAAGAAGGAGTGCCTTTTATTGTAGGTGGGCTTGGTAAAATAGTAGCGACAGGCATAAAAAAAGTTATTGATAAAGCGCCAGATGTCATTGAAAGAATTGGTAAGTCTGAATTTGCCAGATCTATAGCTAAAGATTTGTCTGATGCTATTGACCCAACAAAAGTTGGAGTTGCAGTTACTGCTATTTCTGACGCCCTTGAAGCGGCAGGCGGGGCAGCGGGGGGAGCATTTAGTAGTGCTTATGATTCTTTTCTTGAAATTAAGCAGAAGGAATATGACCGTATAAGTAGCTTAGAAGGCGCACCAGAATTAGAAATAACAGAAGAAGACAGGCAAGCTGCTACAGAATTTGCTACTGGAGTAGCACAAAAAGCAGGTGGTGCCGGTCTTGCTATGTCTCTAATTACAGACAAATTTTTGGGGGACAACGAATTAGCAGAAAAGATATTTGGTAGAACTGATAGCGGAGCATTAAAACTTGTTGAGCGGTTAAAACAATCTGTTGTTGATATTGGCACGTCTACTGCTACTCAGGCACGAAATGAAGCAATAGAAGAATCTGTCGTCGAATACATAGCCGGTAGTTCTATTGCGGAAATAGACCCAGATAGGCCCGTAAGGTACGACACAATGTTTGCGGGGCTTATGTCTGCCGTTGTTGGTGGAGGCACGGGGGCAAGTCTTAGTACGCTTAATGACGTTTCAAATATTGTATCTAACATAGTAAAAACTACTTCTCCAGTAGTGCAAAAACGCATTGCCGACGCTAAAGAAGGCACAGGCACTGAAGCAGAATTAAAATCAGAACTTGCAGGGTTGGGTATAACCGAGGGTGATGTACAAACTAACTTAATGAACGATGGCTTTGACGATGCTTACACTACTAGAAGCGAAACTATAGACGCATTTAGAGAGACCAATCCTGAGTTTAATGCGTCTGACGCAGATATAGATAAATACGTAGGTAACAACCCCGATGCCGAATTAGGTACGCAGGTAGCTGAGTACGTAGACAGTCGATACATAGACACACAAGAAGTTATAGACGCTGCCGCTGCGGAAGGCGTTACGTTAACCCAAGACGAAGCACAGCAGTACGTGAAGCAAACTACTGTAGATGCAGATAAAGTCCTTGGAAATATACAAAACAATTTTGATGAGCAGTACACCACCCCTGAAGAAGCACGACAGCTATTAATAGATGCAGGTTATCCAGAGGGATTAATAACAGGACGAACAATAGAAGAAATACTAGGTGACGGTACGCTACCAGAATCTACTGTTAAGCAAAGTGCAACAGACTTTAACGCTGAGTACCTGCTACAACTTGCTAAAGAGACCTCTGATACCGATGGTGGTACGGATGATGCTGTAGATAATGCTGTAGATGATGCTGTAGATGATGCTGTAGATGATGCTGGTGTAGATGCTGACCCCGACCCTGTAGTTGTTGATCCTGTTGTAGGTGAAAGCACTGATGATGTAGATAGCGGTATTGATGATGCTGTTGTAGATGAAGGTACTGATAATGCTGTTGTAGATGACGGCACTGCCCCTGATGATGCCGTTGTAGATGAAGGCACTACAGCGCAAGAAGAAGTAGATACAAGTGCTATAGATGACGCTGAAACTGTTACAGACACTTCTGGCACTGACTTAACTACAGACGATTCAGCCACCTCTGCTATTGACTCAAATATTCGTGGTATAGCAGGTGCGGACTTATCTAAGTTATACGAAGGTGTAACTCTAAACGACGATGGTTCTTACACATGGCGGGGGATAAATATGACCCCCGAATCTATGGCGCAGACGATTGCTAATAGCGATCCTAGCATGTTCCCCGAAAAGCCAGACCGCTTAGACACTATAGAGTCTAACCTCACAGATAATTTATCTGCTGTAGAAGGTAACTTATTAGACCAAATAGCAGCTAATGAAGAAGCTGGATTAGACCGCGATCAAGCTCTTGCCGAAGCTATTAAGACAGTATCTACAAATTTAGGTGTTACAGAGACCAACTTAAAAGAAGCTATAGCAGCAGGTGATTCGGCATTATCAGATGAAATTGCTGATGTAAAAACTGATGTAGCTGATGTTGCTAGTGACGTAGCTGACGTAAATACCGCTGTAGACGATCTTGCTAGTGAGTTAGGTGTAACAAAAGACGAGCTTCTTGACACTATAGGGCAAACAGAAGAAGACCTGCTTACAGCACTAGGCGAAACAGAAACAGCGTTAACTGGTGAAATAGACACCATAGCCGCAGTGCTAGGTAAGCCCGCTCAAGACGTAACGTCTGCTGATGTTGATTTTGTTACTGACCTTATCGCACAACAAGAAGCACTGGCTGACCCGTCCACGTTTGCTGCAACTGAAGAGCAGTTAGGTTACGACGTTACGGGCGACGGTATAATCGACATAACAGACCAGCAAATGTTAGAACAAGTGCTTGCTGGTGAAACAACATTAGACCCACTTACCGACAATCGTTTCGCTGCAACTGGTGTATTTGCTTCACAGTTACAGCAACAACAAGAACTGCAACAGCAGCTAGAGCAACAGCAACAACAACAGCAGCAGCAACAGCAGCAGATGCAACAACAGATACAGCAACAAATCCAACAAGAATCTGACCAAGCTAGGCAAAGAGATCTTCTTGGTATGCTGTTAGGTGCTGATGACGCATTAGGGCAGAAAGTTGACGTAAAACAAGGCCCAGTAGCTAAAATTGGTTATCAATATGATATTGGTAGTGGCAGTATATTCGGAGACCCAAGTAAAGCAGGATTTTACGGTGGCGTATCTCCTTATGGGCCGGTAATGCCTTTTACCAACCAACCACCTGTACGACGCAAACAAGGTGGTATAATAGAATCTAATGACGAGTTACTGCGATTGCTCGGAGAAAAGTAAATGAGTGAAACATGGTGGGACAGTTTAACTGGTGGGGTTAGCGCAGCCGCAGACTTTATTGGTGGGTCAACACTGGGGCAGGGGATAGGCTCTCTTGGAGCAGGGCTTTTGTTAAAACAATTTGGTCAATTAGGAGATAAGCCTCCTGTGGTTGGTTACCAAGGCAAGGTTCCAAATTATACGGCTGTGCGAGAGCAAGTACCTATGCAACAAGACCCTAACCGTCGTCCCGGATCAGGTGGTAGACGGTATTTTAGCGATATAATGTATGCAGATCGTCCTAAACGTCAGCCTATGACCGTAGCCCAAGCTCGTGCACAAGCGCAAGAACAAGCAGAAGGGTTAGCAGCGTTACAAGCACCCAGACTAGATGAGAAGCCTATGATGGCTGCTGGGGGCATTATTGGTATGAATACGGGCTATTACTTAGGTGGTATTACCGATGGTATGGCTGACAAAGTACCTGCTAGAATCGACAGTGGGCAAGAAGCACGGCTTAGTGACGGAGAGTTTGTCATACCCGCTGATGTGGTTAGTCATTTAGGCAATGGCAACTCAGAAGCTGGCGCTAAACAACTGTATGAAATGATGTCGCGGACTCGTAAAACGCGCACTGGTAACCCAAAACAGGGTAAAGAGATTAACCCTAGAAAGATGCTACCGGCATAGAGGCGAATATGTACTATTACAATGAAGGCGGCACCACTACTACTCCACCTTCAGATGAAGATCCAGTAGGTCAGTCACAAGCGTTAGCAGATTATGCTGGTGAATACGTCACTGGTATGCTGGGTAAGGGGCAAGCCGTTGCCGATATGCCTTATCAGGCTTATACAGGGCCGTTATCTGCCGGTGCTTCTGATGTGCAACAACAAGCCTTTACTGGACTAGCCAACCTATCATTACCTAGCACTTCAGCTAATTTTGACGCTGCAACCGCACAGTCGTATATGAACCCTTACATAGAAGGTGCTTTGAATCCTCAGTTGCAAGCGGCACAGCGACAAGCAGACGCACAGAGATTGGCGAGCGCGGCTAAGATGGGACAAGTAGGTGCCTTTGGGGGATCTCGACTCGGCTTAGTAGAAGCAGAGGGGCAACGTAATTTAAACGAACAACTAGCAAACATACGTGCAACGGGTTACTCCCAAGCATACGACAAAGCTAGAGATCAGTTTGCTGGAGATAGAAGATACGGTCTAGAAGGGCTTGCTGCACAAAGGGCGGGAGGTGCAGAACAACGTGCAATCGAAGGTGAAGGCATTGCTAGAGACTACGAGCAGTTCCGCGAAGAACGTGACTTTCCATACAGAAATTTAGCGTTCCAATCTTCTTTACTGCAAGGGTTACCGATAACAGCAGAAAGCTACTCTTATACTCAGCCTTCCACTATAAGCCAATTATTAGGTGACGGCGGTGCGTTATTAGAGATGCTTGGTATAGGTAGAAAGGAAGAGGGGGGTGACGATGGTGGGGGTGACGGTGGTGACGATGGTGGCGGTATGACTGCCGAAGAATTTGCTGCTTTTTTAGCTAAATACAACGCAGGGACGGCTACATAATGCTAGGCGGTCAAGGTATAGCTGGTGAGATTCAGCGTAAAAAAGAAGCCTACCAAGGCAACCCACAAGCTCTTCAGCAACAATACCAACAGAGTCAACAGTTGGTAGACCTCCTTGCGCTGCAACAACTCAAGTCTGAGAAAGAAGCTGCTGCACGCCAGATGCAAATGCAGATGCAACAGAACCCTGCGACTATCGCACAACAACGCGAGCAAGAAGTGCTCGGCATGATTAAACAAGAACAAGGCCGAAACTTAGGCGATGTTGCAAAACGCACCGCCGGTACGTTGGGTCAAATTAACAAAAACGCACAGCAAAACGTGCAGCGCACGGCTAAACAAGGCTTACCTGCTATGGGTGGCCCACAGATGGCTGCTGGCGGGATTGTTGGGTTTGATGGCGGCGGTGTAGTTACTAGCGAAGATATTGCAGATTTTAAACGTAGTAACCCTAGAAATAGGGGGCTTTCAGACGAACGAATAAAACAAATAATATTAAAGCGGAGAGAAGCTCAAGAAGTTATGGGGGCAGTGGGTACGGGGATAGTTGATGTAGCCAAAGCCGCGGCAGGGCAACCTACGTCAGAAATAGAAGCTCAAATGGCAGCTAAGGCTGCGCCGACAGCTCAAGGCATTGCGGCTGTTACACCACAAAAAGAAACCGACATTAAAATTCCCGCAGGTATAGCAGTTTCAGATTCTACGGTGCCAACCAAACCACGTAGTGTATTTGACCAACCCGATATAAATCCCCCAATGTTCCCGAAGGTAAAAGCACAACCAAAAATTCAAAATACTGTTCCGCCAGTAGAAGAAGCTCCCACAACTAGAAGTGCTTTAGCGGCTGCTCTATCAGAAAAACCCGAACGCAGTGCAGCACCAGCGATGGGTGTAGAAACAAGCCAAGAACTTAAAGACGCCCTAAAACGTCTTGAAGGGGGTGACCCCGCTACCGCAGGCATCGCTGCAAGAGACCGCGCATACGGTGCTATGGGTAAGACAGAGGGTATAGCAGCATTTGACGCTAAGTCTAAGGCGTTAGAAAAATTTGATGCCCAACGAGATGACCCCAGAAAACAAAGCATGGACGCTCAACGCGCAGGGCTTCTGGCTATGAGTAGGTCTACATTAGGTCGTGGAGCGCGTGCATCATTTAATACACGTATGCAGCAAGAAGCCGATACACGTAAACGTCTTGTAGAACGCCACAATGTAGACATAAGTAAAATCAGCTTTATTCAAGATGTAGGAAAAGAAGGCGAAATGTCCTACAGAGACGCAGCGGCACAAGTGCAGCAAAATAATAGAGCGAGTGCTGATATATACGGTGCTATGAACAGCCAAGATCGTGCTGATGCAAGAGAAAGATCTCGACAGCACTTTGATAAAGCTCAACAGGACGAACGCCACTGGTTAAATACTCTGATAGCAGCAGCACAGAACGAAAGCGCAGAGTTAGACAGAGAAGAAGCGCGTCTAGCAAGAGATGCAGGATACGCCCAAACCTTTATTTCTAATCAAACCGCTCGTCTTACTAGCTTAATTAAGGCAAAAGATGATGCGCTAAGAGCGGAAGTTGCTTCTGACCCAGAAGTGTTGCAAGCAGAAACGGAGCTATCAGGATTAGAGTTAGACGATGACGACTATCCAGCAGCACTTGAAAGAGTTGAAAAAGCTAGAAATAAAGTTCGTGTGTCAGTAGAAGAAAGTTCTAACGGTGTGGCAATGGAAGCCCTAATAGAAAGAGTGCAAGAACAGATAACACAAGCAGAGGCTAGATTAGGCTACGGAACTGGAGAGCCTAAAAAAGAATCGCAAACGCCTGATTTAAGTCAATTTGGACTTAGAAGTGTAGATGACTTAGTTAATGTAACTCCTGCTAGGTAGGCAACTAAGTGCCACTACAAGTATTACAGTTCAGAGATGGTAGCACTGTAGAAGTTAATGCTCCTATTGGCGCGTCTAAAGCCGAGTTGGTTGATTTAGCAAACCGTCAAGAACGTGTACGTAGAGCAAGAGAAGCCTCTGAAGAGGCTCGTTTAAGTCTTGTTGAAGGTAGACGAGGTTCATTTAGCAGGGGTTTAGACATAGGCACAGACCTTGTAGCGCAAGCTACAGGCTCCTCATTAGAAGGTATAGGCGGTCTCTTAGGGCTTGAGGGACTAGAGCAATACGGCGCTGAAGTAGCTCTTGAGAACGAAGCTGACATACAACGCAAGTCTAGGTTCCAAACCCGATTCGACGATATTGAAGGCGTTGGAGACTTTGGCTCTTATCTAGCCGGTATCGCTGGTGAGTCCTTACCCGCTATGGCTGCGGGTATTGCTGGCGGTATTGGTGCTGTTGCTGCTGCCCCTGTTGGCTTAGGCGCACTTGGTGTTGGCGCGTTAGGTGTTGCCGGTGCCACTACCGCAAACGTACCGTTTTTCTATGGCATGAACCGTGAACGTCAAAAAGACGCTATAGAAGCTGGGCTTAGAACTGAAGTAGACGAAGGTGCGGCTTTCTTTACAGCGTTGCCTCAAGCACTACTCGACGGTATTGCTGACCGCTTGTTGGTTGGTGGACTGCGAATCACAGACGAAGCTATTCGTGCAGGGGGCTTATTTACCAGAGCCAGTAAAGGAGCTACGGCAGGTACAGTAGTAGAAGCCCCTACTGAGATGGGCCAACAATTACTAGAACGTGCCCAAGCAGGACTACCCTTAGATAATGAAGAAGCACTTGCAGAGTACCGTGAAGCTGGCATTGCTGGTGGCTTGTTAGGTGGATCTATCCGAGGCACTGCCGCTACTATTGGTGGTGACAGCGTAAGACAAGCAGAAGAAAAGGCTCGTATAGAACAAGAACGAGCAGCAGAAATCTCAGGGTTAACTGAGGACGCCCCAGCAGACACTCAAGGTGATTTGTTTGGGTTCACTGAAGAACAAGAACAGGAACTAGCACGGGCTGAAGTAGCTCCTACAGTAGAAGAAGTTACCGAGAGGCGCACGGCTAACGTATCTCCCACACAAGAGACTTTGCCGGGATTTGAGCCTCCTGTCCCCGAACCCACAGACGCAGAGATAGCTGAAAGATTAGCCGCTTTCTCTGATGAAGACCTAGCCAAAGCCACAGCCCCAGCGGGCACGCAGTTAGAAATAGAAGAAGTGCCCAAGGCCGAGACCACTGACCGGCTAGAAGACACAGTTGACCCCGAAGAAGTACGAGATCGTGTGTTTAGAGGATTCAGTGAGAAAGCACGTAGCAAGCCTGTGTCACAGCTTACACAGAAGCAAAAAGCGACTGTCGCTGCACGAGCACAAAAGCTAAAGCCACCAGAACTTGCAGCACTTGAAGATTTGCTAGCGAGAGAAGACGCTGCACGCCCCACTGACACCAAAGAACAAAAGTCTCTTTTATCTCCTGTAGGCCCACAGCTACGGGGAATACCATCGCCACGCACACCTGTGACTCCCGAAGGGCAAGCTATCACACCAGAGCAACAGGCAGTGCAGGATGCCGGTGTTGTAGCCAGAGATGAAAGAGACCGTAGGCAACGTGAAGCCGAAGAAGTTGTTACAGGGGACATGCCCTCAGAGGGAGTGCGAACCCGCAGAGAACAAGAGCGTGTTGGAGAAGCAG